>Ga0181595_10000453_pt1 | contig 45178 bp, 39 predicted proteins | sample 041ome_7_FD_145604 | JGI IMG/M metagenome (GOLD analysis project Ga0181595, IMG submission 145604) | Coastal salt marsh microbial communities from the Groves Creek Marsh, Skidaway Island, Georgia - 041401AS metaG (spades assembly) | ecosystem: Environmental > Aquatic > Marine > Intertidal zone... | reverse complement strand
TCAGTGCAAAAACATGGATGATTTACTGGAGCAGGTTTACTACTTTATGGACACTGCCGCACCGTTTCCGGGCGGCAAACATGGATTAAAGCGGGTGTATCACAATTAGGATCAGCTATTTAGATGATGATATTATAAATAATGGATCTTAATAAAATTCTATGTCAATTATTTATTGAACCAACTAACGGTAATCAGTTGGGTCCCAAAGAATGGGCTGTTATTATTTTAGTCTTAAGGCAACAGCAGTTGTTAGCTAGATTTAGCTACCGTTGGCGAAATGAAGGCATCTTTAATCTTTTGCCAGATTATACTAAGCATCATTTCCGAAATGCTGAAATTCTTGCAGAGAAGCAACATCGCCAGGTTGCTTTTGAAGCCACTGAATTAATACACTTTCTTTCAGGACTGCACATTACTCCCATCTTTTTAAAAGGAGCAGCGTATGCTCTAACAAATAATCTAGGACTTGGATTAGGCCGCACTTTCAGTGACATTGATATCTTAGTGCCGAAAGAAAGTATTGAACTTGTTGAACAAAAACTCAAAATTTTTGGCTATTTTGGTGAGCCACTTACTAGTTATGATGAGAATTATTACCGTTCTTGGACACATGAAGTTCCACCTCTTCGACATCATGCGCGCGGCACTATTATTGACATTCATCATAACTTAATACCTCCTGTGTCTGGGCGTGCTCCAGATATGAAAGTTTTTATGCGCCATATAGTTAAAACTGCAGAGGGGTTTTGTACTCTAGATTTATCTGCAATGACGCTGCACAGTATAATTCACTTATTTATCAACGAAGATTTTAAAAACGCGTTTCGTGATTTGACTGATTTGCATTTATTATTTGAGGATTTTTCAGATGATGACTGGCGCAAGTTGGTAGAGTTGAGTATAGAGACTGGCTTTACTCTAGAGTTAATTTTGGCAACGCGATATTGTCATCTATTGCTAACAACTAATATTCCAAGCTTGGTATTTAATGAACTTGAAAAGTATAAACCTGCAAAGTTGCGCATGTTGTTACTTGATTTTATCTTTATGCGAACTTTGGTGCCAAAGCACCCTTTGACCGGTTCACCCTCTCAAAAAGTTGCCGTTTTCTTCGCTTTTGTCCGCGGCCATTTTTTAAAGATGCCATTTCATATCTTGCTTGGTCATTTAACAATGAAAAGTTTTTTCTGGTTGCGAGACGCGTTGTTTGGCAAACACCAATTTAGCCCGAAACGGCCGGGGTAGTTTGCCGGCGTAGTAGTACCACACTGAGTGCGATCACCAATAAGATCAAACAATAATAGTTATATGTGATGACCTGCCACGGCGATAAGCCAAAACTCGCTCCGAGCAGCAAGGCCTGGGCGCCATAGGGCACTAATCCCTGACTGATACAGGCAAAAATATCCAGCAAACTGGCGCTGCGCCGTGGGCTGATTTGATGTTGCTGTGCCAGGTTGCGGCTAACATCTCCAGTTAACACAATAGCAACGGTGTTGTTGGCAATACACAGGTTGCTGATAAAGGCCAGAGCGGCGATAGCCAGTTGCTGAGCCTTGTTGCCGGCAAGTCGCAGTTTAGCGGTAATAGATTGGATTTTATTAGAAATCCACTGTAAACCACCTTGTTGTTTAATAAATTCACTGAGGCTACTTACCAGCATCGCCAACAGAAAGATCTCCTGCACATTAGCAAAACCAGTCGCAATATCCTTACCCAGATTGCTGATTGCATAATCGGCAAGCAGACTACCCTGCAGCGCAGCCAGGGCGATACCGAGCAGCAATACGACAAACACATTGAGACCTAAGACTGCCAGTACCAGAATGGCGGCATAGGGCAAAATACCCGTCCAGTTATAGGCTTCGGTGTTAATTTGCGGCGTATCCGACGTCAGCAGACCATATGCCAGAATGGTCAGTAAGGCCGCAGGCAACGCAATTTTGATATTTTCTTTAAATTTATCAGCCATATTGGCGCCCTGGGTGCGAGTAGCAGCAATAGTGGTATCTGAGATAATCGATAAGTTATCTCCGAACATAGCGCCACTAAGCAGTACCCCAGCGACAATCGCAGGGTTCAGTTCCGCCTGATTGGCGATGCCCACGGCTATCGGCGCCAGGGCGCCGATGGTCCCCATCGAGGTACCCATAGCAGTAGAAACCAGAGCGGCAATAATAAATAAACCCGGTAAAATAAAAGCAGGTGGAATAATACTTAAACCGGCGTTGACTACGGCATCGACACCACCACTGGCGGTCGCCACGCTGGCGAAGGCGCCGGCTAATAAGTAAATCAGACACATGGTAATAATATTGCTATTACCGGCGCCTTTAATGATCACCTCGATAGATTGCGTCAGAGGGGCGCGATGCAGCCACACAGCCAGTATCAATGCCGGCAGAATGGCGACATGACCAGGCAGTTGGTAGAACGCGTACTCAACATTCTGGCTTTGAAAATACAGGCCACTGCCTAAAAACAGCAGCACAAAACACAGTAATGGCAGTAACGAGCGCTTCGCGCCGGATGTAATGATAGTGTCCACTAGAGCAACCTCAGCAAAATGGCAGCGCAATATATAGATGTCCAGACGTCTTGTCAATCTGGCGTGAATTCAGGCATGTTTAGGTTATGATTTAGTTAGCTTGCCTCTGTGTTGTTTAACATAGGGTATTTCGACTAAAAAACATACTGTTAGATGATAAGAATCATTATTGACTTAACGCGGAGGCACGGATGGCAGCAAAGCAGATTATTGGTAGCAAGCGATTTCTGCCATTCTTTTTGACCCAGGCGCTGGGCGCCTTTAACGACAATGTCTTTAAAAATGCGCTGATGTTGCTGCTGACCTTTAGCGCGGCCAGTGCTATGCCCTGGAGTGTTGATGTCAGTATGAATCTGGCCGCCGGGCTCTTTATTCTGCCTTTTTTACTGTTTTCAGCTACCGCCGGCACCCTCGCTGATAGTGTTTGTAAAACGCGGCTGATCCGCTGGCTTAAATTACTGGAAATAGGCCTGATGCTGTTAGCGGCCGCCGCATTCTTCTTTGAACAATATTTGTTGTTGCTCGGATTGTTGTTTTTAATGGGGAGTCAATCCGCCTTTTTCGGCCCGGTTAAATATGCCATTTTGCCGCAGTTACTGACCGACCGGCAGCTGCTTGCGGGTAATGCCTGGGTAGAAATGGGAACCTTTATTGCAATTTTGTTGGGTACCATTGTCGGAGGCTTACTGGTTGGTATAGCCAATGCCATGCTGTGGATCGGCAGTTTAGTGGTGTTGTTTGCGGTGTTGGGTTATCTGGCCAGCTTGCAGATCCCGGAAGTTGGCGCCGTCGCTGCCGGTCCGCGCTTTCAATTTGCGCCTTGGCGGCAAAGCCTGGAAACCGTCCGCATCAGCTATCAAAACCGTACTCTGTATCTGGCAATTATGGCAATTAGCTGGTTCTGGTTTTTAGGAGCCAGCTATCTGACCCAGTTTCCGAATTTTACCAAAAGCCATTTAGCCGGTGATAACACTGTGGTAACGGCCTTGCTGGTGGCCTTTTCGGTTGGGGTAGGCATAGGTTCGATGCTTTGTGAGCGTTTATCCGGCGAAAAAGTGGAATTGGGGCTGGTGCCCATTGGTTCTATTGGTCTGACGGTATTTGGTATCAGTTTGTATTTTAGTACGCCGGCTGTTATGCCTGCGGAGTTGTTATCACTAACTCAGTTTTTGGCCACTGCCTTTGGCTGGTGGGTACTTTTTGATTTAACTTTGGTCGGTGTTTTTGGCGGGCTCTTTATCGTGCCGTTGTATGCGATGCTGCAGCAGCGGGCAGAGCCAGCGCAGCGGGCACGCATGATCGCCGCCAATAATATCTTTAACGCGCTCTTTATGGTGGTTGCGGCGCTGGCGGGTATGGTTTTTCTGGCTGGGTTTGGTTTAAGTATCCCGGAGTATTTTCTGATCCTGGCCATTATGAATGCGGTGGTCGCGCTCTATGTTTACAGCACTGTGCCGGAATTTGTGCTGCGGTTTGTGATTTATCTGCTTAGCCATACTATGTACCGGGTGAAAGCACAGGGGCTGGAACATATTCCCGAGGAGGGGCCGGCGGTACTGGTGGCTAACCATGTTAGCTATGTTGATGCGCTGTTGATTGGCGGCGCAGTACGCCGGCCAATACGCTTTGTGATGTACAAAGGCATTTATCAGTTGCCAGTGGCGAACTGGCTGTTTAAGGCTGCTAAAACCATCCCGATTTGTGGCAAGCAACAGGACGAGAAGATGTATGAGGCGGCCTTTGCGGCAATTCGACGTGAGCTTTCAGAGGGCAATCTGGTTTGCATTTTCCCGGAAGGACGTTTAACAAAGGATGGTGAGATTGATGCCTTTCGCACCGGCATTGAACGGATTATCGCCGAAACCCCGGTGCCGGTGATTCCGATGGCGCTGCAAGGCCTGTGGGGCTCCTTCTTTAGTCATCATGGCGAAGGCGCTTTTAAGTTTAAGGGGCGGTTTTGGTCGAAGATTAAGCTGGTGGTTGGCGAGCCGGTGGCAGCTTCTGCAGTAACCGCAGCGAACCTGGAACAGCAGGTCAGAGCGTTAAGAGGTGCTGAGCGCTAGTCGAAATAAGCAGCAAACAATAGTTAAATAGCCATTTAACTTGATCCGGGATGCCAGCAACCCCATAGCATTGAGACATTTCGTCTGACAGCTATGGAGCTTGTGCATGTTTAACTTTTCCTATCAAAACGCCACTCGTATTGTGTTTGGTAAAGACCAAATCAGTGAACTAGCGCATCTGGTACCCAAAGATAAAAAAGTGCTGCTGATCTACGGCGGCGGTTCGATTAAACGTAACGGTGTGTATCAGCAAGTTGTGAATGCACTCGCAAGTGTGAGTTTTGTTGAATTTGCCGGTGTTGAGCCAAATCCCGCTTTTGAAACGCTGATGCGGGCAACGGCTTTAGTAAAAGAGCAGGGTATTGAGTATATTTTGGCGGTCGGCGGTGGCAGCGTAATTGATGGCGCCAAATTTGTTGCGGCTGCAGCCGTATTTAACGGCGATCCCTGGGATATTCTGGCTAAAGGTGCCAAGGTCACAGCAGCTGTGCCGCTGGGTTGCGTGCTGACGCTGCCCGCTACTGGCTCAGAAAGTAATGGCAATTCAGTCGTTACCCGCTATGAAACCCAGCAAAAACTGGCCTTTAGCAGTGAGCTGGTATTCCCGCAATTTGCAATTTTGGATCCGACCGTTACCTACAGCTTGCCACCAAAGCAGGTGGCCAATGGTATGGTTGATGCTTTTGTGCATGTTATGGAGCAGTATCTGACTTATCCAGTCAATGCGCCGGTGCAAGACCGTTTTGCTGAAGGTTTACTGCAAACCCTGATTGAAGAGGGCCCGAAAGCCTTGGCGGAACCAGAAAACTATGATGTGCGCGCTAATGTGATGTGGGCCGCGACCATGGCACTGAATGGTCTGATTGGCCAGGGCGTGCCGCAGGATTGGGCCACCCATATGATTGGCCATGAAATTACTGCGCTCTATGGCTTGGATCATGCACAAACGCTGGCGATAGTGTTACCGGCATTAATGCAGCAACAACGTGCCACAAAGCGCACTAAGTTACTGCAGTATGGTCAGCGGGTCTGGCAACTGCAGCATCAGGATGAAGAGCGGCTGATTGATGAGGCTATCAGTCATACCCGGCAATTCTTTGAGCGGATGGGCGTACCAACCCGTCTGGCTGACTATGGTATCAAAGCCGATGCGGTTGATAAGCTGGTCGACAAACTGGTACAGCATAAGATGATTAAGCTCGGCGAGCACCGGGATATTACGCCGGAAGTCAGCCGCAGTATTCTGCAACGGGCGGTTTAGTTTTTAGTGTTGAATGTTGAGTGCTTAGTGCTTAGTGCTTAGTTGGCATATAACCTATGCCGAACTACCGTGTTGGCTCTTGGTGTTCGTTTGGTTAAGCGATCGCCAAGGGCATTCTGTATCTGCTGGTAACTTTCTCAATCTACATTTCCTGATCACAGAAGCGGGCATCCTTTGGTGACTTGAGTATAATGCGCTAACTTGTCCATTTTTATGATTGATAGAACGCAGGATAGAGTATGACCACAATTGGGATCTTTGGTGCTAATGGCCGTATGGGCCGGGCTTTGGTGACAGTAGCAAAAGAACAGCAATTACAGCTCACAGCAGCCACAGTGAGATCCGGTTCAGAGTTGGTGGGGCTTGATGCCGGCGAGCTGGCCGGCTGCGGTAAAATTGGACTGACGCTAAGTGCTACCGCTGCTGCAGCGGTGCAGCAAGCTGAGGTTTGGGTTGATTTTACTATGCCCGAGCCGATGTTAGCCCAGCTGGCACTCTGCGTCGCTGAGCGTAAAGCCATGGTGATTGGCGTCACCGGCTTAACCGATGCCCAGTATCAGCTGATTCAACAAGCCAGCACACAGATCCCGATTGTCTGGGCGCCCAATATGAGTGTCGGCGTGAATTTGCTGCTACATCTGGCTCAAACTGCCGCCAGGGTGATGGGGAATACGGCGGATATTGAGATTATCGAAGCGCACCACCGTTTTAAAAAGGACTCGCCATCGGGTACCGCAATGGCGATAGGTGCCAGCATTGCCCGTACCCTTGGCCGTAACCTGAACGAGGTTGCCGTCTATGGTCGCGAAGGCATGATTGGAGAACGGCCGCAACAAACTATCGGCTTTGCTACAGTAAGGGGCGGCGACATTATTGGCGATCATACCGCGCTGTTTGCAGATCTTGGCGAAAGGCTGGAAATCACCCACAAAGCATCAAGCCGTAACACCTTTGCGCAAGGCGCACTGCGCGCTGCTTTATGGTTGCAAAATAAGCAGCCAGGACTTTATACCATGCAACAAGTGCTAGGTTTGCCAAAGTTAGATTAAACTTTTGCGGCATTTAACAAAAAAACGTGTTAAAGCCGCTATTTTTGTAAAAACAAAAAATAGTCATAGCCAAATTAGCGCTTATCACCTAAAATAAGCAGGTTTGCCCGTACGCTCGAAGATTTCCTGGTTTTGTTATCATTACCGGGAACTGTTAGCGCACGGTAAATACGGGTATCAGAATTTTAGGTCAAAACGGGTTGTAAAACGCCACTGGTTTTCGCCCGTTTTTTGCTGTTTGGAGGTTATTTTGACTAAGTCCGCCCTGCTCGTACTGGAAGACGGCACCGTATTTCGCGGTACAGCCATTGGCGCCGAAGGAGTTTCTGTTGGTGAGGTAGTATTTAACACCTCAATGACCGGGTATCAGGAAATTTTAACTGACCCCTCATACGCAGAACAAATTGTGACTCTTACCTATCCTCATATTGGCAATACCGGAACCAATGAGGAAGATGAGGAATCCGGTAAGATTTGGGCAAAAGGCCTAATCATCCGTGACCTCCCGCTGTTAGCCAGCAATTTCCGCAACCAACTCTCTCTTAGTCAATATTTACAAAACAACAATATTCTCGGCATCGCCGATATCGATACCCGCAAATTAACCCGGATCCTGCGTGAAAAAGGCGCCCAGAATGGCTGCATTATGGCCGGTGATAATCTGGATGAAGCTAAAGCACTGCAGCTGGCCAAAGGCTTTCCGGGTTTATCGGGGATGGATTTGGCAAAAGAAGTGACCGTCAGCGTACCTTATCAGTGGACCGAAGGTAGCTGGCAGCTGGGCGTGGGCCATCAGGCCGCAGCCGCCGAGCGCTTCCATGTCGTAGCGTATGACTTTGGCGTGAAACGTAACATCCTGCGTATGTTAGCGGACCGCGGCTGTAAACTGACCGTAGTACCGGCGCAAACCCCTGCCGCGGACGTACTGGCCTTAAACCCGGATGGTATTTTCTTATCTAATGGCCCGGGTGACCCGGCACCTTGTACCTATGCCATCGAAGCCATTAAAGCCTTTTTAGAGACCGATATTCCGATCTTTGGTATCTGCTTAGGTCACCAGTTACTGGCCCTGGCCAGCGGCGCTAAGACGGTAAAAATGGCGTTAGGCCATCATGGTGGTAACCACCCGGTACAAAACCTCGACACCAAACGGGTGCTGATTACTGCGCAGAACCACGGTTTTGCGGTTGAAGAAGCCAGTTTACCGGCTAACTTACGCGCTACCCATAAATCGTTATTCGACGGCACCCTGCAAGGGATCCACCGTACTGATAAACCGGCATTCAGTTTTCAAGGCCATCCGGAAGCGAGCCCCGGCCCGCACGAAGCCTCGGAGCTGTTCGACCACTTTATCGCATTAATGCAAAAGGCTTAAGCCTATACCCAAAATCATTGGAGATACGGGTAGGCGGCAACTGAGCGCATCCCCAGGAGCATAGGATACTATGTGACTGGGGTAAGAGAAGGCAGCCAACACCCCCGTATCTTCAAGGATGAAGGGGATAAGCAAAGAGAGAATTACGGAGATTTACTGCAATGCCAAAACGTACCGACCTAAAAAGTATTCTGATCTTAGGCGCTGGCCCTATCGTGATCGGCCAGGCCTGTGAATTTGACTATTCAGGCGCTCAAGCCTGTAAAGCCTTAAAAGAAGAAGGCTACCGCGTTATTCTGGTGAACTCTAACCCGGCCACCATTATGACCGATCCGGAAATGGCCGACGCCACCTATATCGAGCCAATCCACTGGCAGGTAGTAGAAAAGATTATCGAAAAAGAACGCCCGTGCGCTGTACTGCCGACCATGGGTGGCCAGACAGCACTGAACTGCGCGCTGGATTTAGAGCGTCACGGTGTACTGGCGAAATACAACGTCGAAATGATCGGCGCCACGGCGGATGCCATTGATAAAGCTGAAGATCGCAGCCGCTTCGATAAAGCCATGCGCTCTATCGGTTTAGCCTGTCCACGCGCTGGTTTAGCCCACTCGATGGAAGAAGCCTATCAGGTATTAGAAACGATCGGTTTTCCTTGTATTATCCGCCCGTCTTTCACCATGGGTGGCTCAGGTGGTGGTATTGCTTATAACCGTGAAGAATTTGAAGAAATCTGTACCCGTGGTCTGGATCTGTCACCGACCAAAGAGCTGCTGATTGACGAGTCGTTAATCGGTTGGAAAGAGTACGAGATGGAAGTGGTGCGCGACAAGAACGATAACTGCATTATCGTTTGTTCGATTGAAAACTTCGATCCGATGGGCGTTCACACCGGTGACTCGATCACCGTAGCGCCAGCGCAAACCCTGACTGACAAAGAATACCAGATTATGCGTAACGCCTCGTTGGCGGTACTGCGTGAAATCGGTGTTGAAACCGGTGGCTCGAACGTACAGTTCGGGATTAACCCGGTCGATGGCCGGATGGTCATTATCGAAATGAACCCGCGGGTATCGCGCTCATCAGCACTGGCCTCAAAAGCCACTGGCTTCCCAATCGCCAAAGTCGCTGCCAAACTGGCGGTAGGTTATACCCTGGACGAGTTGGCCAACGATATTACCGGTGGTGTCACCCCGGCGTCATTCGAGCCGAGCATCGACTATGTGGTTACTAAGGTGCCACGCTTTAACTTTGAAAAATTTGCCGGCGCCAACGATCGCTTAACTACCCAGATGAAATCAGTGGGTGAGGTAATGGCCATCGGCCGTAACCAGCAGGAATCGCTGCAAAAAGCCCTGCGTGGTTTAGAGATTGGTGTCTCAGGTTTAGATCCGATCATTGATATCAATGCCTCAGAAGCCAAAGAAAAGATTATCCGTGAACTGCGTGAGCCGGGCGCACACCGTATTTGGTATATCGCCGATGCCTTCCGTTTTGGTATGAGCATGGACGAGATCTTTAATCTGACCAAAATCGACCCCTGGTTCCTGGTGCAAATTGAAGATCTGGTAAAAGAAGAGCAAGCGCTGAGTGTTGACGGCTTTGCTGCGCTCGACGAAACCCGGATTGCCCGCTTAAAACGCAAAGGCTTTGCCGACAAGCGCATTGCGGAAGTGCTTGGCGTCAGTGAAACTGAAGTACGCAAAAAGCGCTACAGCTACAATATTCACCCGGTGTATAAGCGGGTTGATACCTGTGCGGCGGAATTTGCCTCTAACACCGCTTATATGTACAGCAGCTACGACGAAGAGTGTGAAGCGGCGCCAAGTAACCGCGATAAGATTATGATTATCGGTGGTGGTCCGAACCGTATTGGCCAGGGTATCGAATTCGACTATTGCTGTGTGCACGCGGCGTTAGCGCTGCGTGAAGACGGTTATGAAACCATTATGGTGAACTGTAACCCGGAAACCGTTTCTACTGATTACGACACTTCAGATCGTTTGTATTTCGAACCTATTACGCTGGAAGATGTGCTGGAAATTGTGCGCAAAGAACAGCCAAAGGGTGTCATAGTGCAATACGGTGGCCAAACGCCACTGAAGTTAGCTCGTGCTTTAGAAGCGAACGGCGTGCCAATTATTGGTACATCACCGGATGCGATTGACCGCGCGGAAGACCGTGAGCGCTTCCAGCAAGCGGTGAATCGTTTAGGCTTAAAGCAGCCGAAAAACGTCACCGTTACCAGCTTTGATGAAGCCTTGGCTAAAGCGCCGGAAATCGGCTACCCGATGGTGGTGCGCCCGTCTTATGTATTGGGCGGCCGGGCGATGGAAATCGTTTATGACGAGCAAGACCTGCGCCGTTATATGAACGAAGCGGTAAGCGTGTCGAATGACTCGCCGGTATTGCTGGATAACTTCCTGGATGATGCTATTGAAGTTGATATCGACGCCATCTGTGACGGTAAAGAGGTCGTGATCGGCGGCATTATGGAACATATCGAACAAGCCGGTGTGCATTCAGGTGACTCGGCTTGTACGCTGCCACCACATAGCTTGTCGCAGCAAATTCAGGATCTGATGCGTGAGCAGGTGCGTAAACTGGCACTGGAGCTGGGCGTAGTTGGCCTGATGAATACCCAGTTCGCAGTTAAAGATGGCGAAGTATACTTAATTGAAGTCAACCCGCGTGCTGCCCGCACCGTGCCGTTCGTCTCGAAAGCCACCGGTGTCGCCGTAGCCAAAGTCGGTGCCCGCTGCATGGCAGGCCGTTCGCTGGCAGAGCAGGGCATTACCAAAGAGATTATCCCACCGTACTTCTCGGTAAAAGAAGTGGTGATCCCGTTTAATAAATTCCCGGGCGTCGATCCGATCCTTGGCCCGGAAATGCGTTCTACCGGTGAAGTAATGGGGGTAGGTAATACCTTCGAAGAGGCCTTTGCCAAAGCGGAACTGGGCTGTGGCATTATGATCCCGACCGGTGGCCGTGCCTTGCTTTCTGTACGCGACAGCGATAAAGTGCGCGTGGTTGAGTTAGCTAAACGTATGGTGGAATCTGGTTTTGAACTGGATGCCAGTGGCGGTACGGCAGAAGCCTTAAAAGCAGCCGGTATTGAGTGCCGTGTAGTCAATAAAGTGTTCGAAGGTCGTCCGAATATGCTGGACCGGATTAAAAACGGTGAATACAGCTATGTGGTAAATACCACCGAAGGGCGCCAGGCCATAGAAGACTCCAAAATGCTGCGTCGTGGCGCCTTACAGCATAAGGTAAACTACACGACAACGCTGAATGCCGCTTTTGCTACGGTAAAAGCCAATGCGGCCAGTGCTTTTGCTAATGTCGTATCTGTACAGGAATTGCATAAGAGAGTTAACGGATGAGTTTAATCCCGATGACGGTTCAGGGCGCAGAAGCATTGCGCGCTGAACTGAACGAACTAAAATCGGTAAAGCGCCCGGCGGTGATCCAAGCGATCGCCGAAGCACGCGAGCACGGTGATCTGAAAGAGAATGCTGAGTATCACGCGGCACGTGAGCAACAGGGCTTTATTGAAGGCCGCATTCAGGATATTGAGGCTAAGTTGTCGAATGCGCAAATTATTGATGTCACCAAGCTGCCGAATAATGGCAAGGTGATCTTTGGCGCTACCGTTACCATTCTGAATCTGGATACGGATGAAGAAGTGACCTACCGGATTGTCGGCGATGACGAAGCAGATATTAAAAATAATCTGATTTCGGTGAATTCGCCGATCGCCCGTGGCCTGATTGGCAAAACAGCCGATGAAGTGGTTAATATCACGACGCCAAAAGGCGTGGTGGAATATGAAATCACGGACGTACAGTATCTGTAAGTCTTGAATACCAAATTAAAAACGCCGGCGCTGATGCCGGCGTTTTTTTAGCTCCAAAACCAGCGGCCGTTTTTAACTAGCCCTGCTATCAAGCCGGCAAAACCGGCTGTCGCGCCACCGAGCATGCCAAACCAACACCAGAGCAGATTGTTGCGATACTGCCGTTTCGCTGCTGCACTCTGTGCGGCTTTCTCCCGTTGTTCGCGCAGATAGCTATAGGCGCGATAGCGGGTGATCTGGCGCAGCCAGGGCAAAAACCTGGCCGGATTCTGCAGGCTGTTCAGTTGCTGCCAGGCAGCAATAAATACCTGCTGACAGACTTCTTCACTGGCGTCTAAATCTTTCACAATCGCCAGTGCAATACTGCTAATACCATTTTGGCAGCGCTGTACCAGGCGGCTAAAGGCCTGCATATCGCCGGCGATGGCAGCGCTAACATCGGGTTGTAATTGTTGTTCTATGCTCACCGACATAATCAGCTTACTCCTGTAACGCCTGACGCAGTGTGCTGATAAACCACTCTGGCTCATCCAGCATAATAAAATGGCGGCTATTAGTATTCATCAGCAGCGTGGCATTAGCAATGCCGGCAATTTGCTGCTGATAAAGTGCTGCGGCCTGTTGCTGTTGTCCGGCGGGCAGGGCACCACTGGCTCCCAACAGCCAGACTTTACTGGTAATGGCGGTAACCTCAGGGCGTAAGTCCGTGGTGAGCAGTTCATACATCGCCTGGCCAACGCTATTTGCATCGGAGGCCGCGGCCATCTCCAGTACCAGTTGCTGATGCTCCGGCGCTTTAGCCTGAATAAAAATACCCTGTGCTGCACCGGCTTTAAGTTGTTCACTATTTAGTTGTTGATAATAAGCCTTAATTTGCAAAGCTTGTTGCTGCATATCGGCAACTTGGGTCGCCGGATTGCGGCTAAAAATGGGTGCAATATAGGGCAAGCCATCGACGGCGACCACAGTGCCAATTTGCTCAGGGGCACTACTCGCCAGTGAGAATGCCAGAAAAGCCCCCAGGCTATGACCGACAATAGCCGGCCGCTGCAGTTGTTGCGTTGCAATGTATTGCAATAAATCCTGTTTTAACCGCGGTAGCAGTTCGCCCGCAATCGCCGGTGTACCTGCAAAGCCCGCCACGCTAATCAGGTGCAACTGATAATCCTGCTTTAGAGCTGCAGCAGTGTGTTGCCATATCCGGCTATCAGACATTAAACCAGGGATCAGTAATACCGGTTTGCCTTCACCTATTACCTCGACCTGAAAACTGGGGACGGTTTCGACTTCAGCGGCTTTTAATTGCGGCGCTATTACGCCGCCGAATATGGACATAAAAATGGCGAAAAAAAACCAAAAGCCAGGTTTGGTTTTGGCGGCTTTGGTATCAACAAGGGAGCTTTTTGGGGCTGGCTGCTTAGGGTTTGTCATGACGGTATCCTTGGTTAAGTAGGGGTTACCTTAACAAGTCGCCGCAGCTCGCTTGGGTGTGACAAAAAATCTTTAATAATTTTTATGTTTTTCGCTTTGTCATTTAAAACATAGGTTTGCGTTGTATGTGTATATTAATCATACAGGTGTTTTTGTACAGTGTTGTTATTCTGGGGAAGTAGGGTAGAGTAGGTGTATAACATTTGAAAGACGCTATCTGGATTTTGATGAACGCTAAATCAATTTCAAATAGCTGATGTTGATAATCAAGGACTATTAATTTAACCACAAGGAAAGGCATAGTGGATTTTATTGCGCATCCAGCAAAAATTGGCTCCGCTCATCAAAGCGTTAAAACTCATTTAATCGAAGTTGGGCATTTGGCTGCTAAGTATGCAACCAAAATAGGTGCTCAGGATCTTGGAGCTTTAATTGGACTTTTGCACGATCTAGGTAAGTACAGCAAAGCATTCCAAGATTATATGCAGCTTATTATCCGTGAATTGGGCGCTAATTTTGATCCTGATCTGGATGATGTTGATTCAAAAAGCTTGAAAGGCAAAATTGATCATTCATCCGCCGGAGCGCAGTGGATTTTTCAAAATTTACTCCCGATTGCGCTTAAAGCGTTTCCTGAAAGAAATTCTACAGATCAAAAGCTTGCTACTGCTGTAGTGCAAATTTTGGCGTTGTGCATTGCCTCTCACCACAGTGGCTTGATTGATAATTTGCCGTCAGAAAATGGTGCGGGTTTCCTTGCCAGAATAAAAAAGCCAGATGAGCAAACTCATTTACATGAGTGTATCCAGGTTGTTGATGCTGAAGTTATTAGCTTGGTCGAAGCTATAGCGACAGCTGAATTTGTTAAAGCCATGGTCAATAAACTTAAGCCAATAGTGTTAACAGATTTATCTAATGATAGGGATATCGTCGCGGCGTTTAACCTTGGCTTTTACACCAAATTTTTGTTTAGCAGCCTGATTGACGCTGATAGGGTAAACAGTGCTGATTTTGAAAATCCGGATTACAGCCAGTACCGCCATTTAAAACCAGATTGGACATTGGCTTGCCAACGTATTGAAACCTTCGTTACTACCCTTAAAACCAGAAATACCGTGGATGAGATACGCAAGCAAATCTCAGATAATTGCTTAAAACGCGCTGTTGATGCGCAAGGTATCTACAGCCTTACAGTACCGACTGGTGGCGGCAAAACCTATTCCAGCTTGCGTTTTGCTTTACACCACGCCAAAAAACATCAATTGGACCGGATTTTTTATATTATTCCGTACACTTCAATTATTGAGCAAAACGCTGAGGCAATCAGAACAGTACTACACCGCGATGATGATACAAGACCATGGGTTTTAGAGCATCACTCAAATTTGGAGCCGGAGCATCAAACCTGGCATAGCAAGCTGGTAAGTGAAAACTGGGACGCTCCTATCGTACTCACCACTATGGTGCAGTTTTTGGAAACCTTGCTAAGCGGTGGTACTCGTGGTGTCAGGCGGTTGCATCAACTGGCCAATAGCGTGATTGTATTTGATGAAATCCAAACCCTACCAATTAATTGCATCCACTTGTTTAATAACTCGCTGAATTTTCTGGCTGGGAATTGTAAAACAACGGCGGTGCTTTGTACCGCAACACAACCCTTGTTGCATCAGGTTCAAAATGAACATAAAGGTAGGCTGCACCTGCCTGCAGGCAATGAACTGATGCCTGATATAGGCGAGTTGTTTCAGCAGCTCAAACGGGTAGAGATCCTTGACAAAACAACAGTCGCTGGCTGGTCGTTAGAGGAAATCACTGCCTTAGCGCTTGAGCAACTGCAGTTAAAGCAAAGCTGCCTGATTATCGTAAATACCAAAAATTGGGCACAGGCGCTGTTTAAATCTGCACAACAAACACAGCAAGTTGATACAGAAGCCTTAATTCATCTGAGCACTGCGCAGTGTCCGGTACACCGTAGGTTATTACTTGCTAAGGTGCGGCAGCGTCTGGATGCTGGTTTGCCGGTACTATGTTTTAGTACCCAATTAATTGAGGCCGGGGTCGATGTGGATTTCGCATCTGTTATCCGTTTTCAGGCTGGGCTGGATTCTTTAGCTCAGGCCGCTGGCCGCTGTAATCGCAATGGCAGGCAACAGACAGCACAGGTTTATGTCGTTAACCCAGACAAAGAAACCATTGATTTACTGCCAGACATAAAAGTAGGGCGTGATACTACACAGCGGATATTTAACGAGTTTAAAGGGCAGGATTTCCTAAAGCCTGAAGTGATGCAGCAGTATTTTCAGTATTACTTTTTTGATCGCAGTAAAGAAATGAGTTATCCGCTGAAAGCAACAGCTACAAATGGCGCTAATGATTTGCTTAACCTGCTAAGCGTTAATGCACGAAACCCTTATGGCAATACATCGCTCACCTTACATCAGGCTTTTATGACAGCAGGTAAGGCCTTTAAAGCGATAGACGCTCCGACACAATCACTAATAGTTCCATATGGTGAAGGTAAAGCGCTAATAACAGATCTTTGTGCTGTAAACAAAAAATTTGATGCGGCTAATTATTACCAATTGCTGCGCAGGTCACAGAAATACAGTGTTAATCTCTTTCCAAATGTCTGGGAAAAACTTCAGCAGCAGAAAGCTATTTACGAGATAGCTGATGGGGAGGGGGTCTACTACCTTGATGAGCGGTTTTACAGTGAAGATTTTGGCGTTTGCACAGAACCTTGTGCAGAGCAGCATAACTTTATTTTCTAATTGAAAAGGACATAACAATGGCGACAAAACCAATGAAAAACAGCATTAGTTTTCGTCTGCGAGGGCGCTATGCATTGTTTACCGATCCGATTACTAAAATAGGCGGTGAAAAATGCTCTTACCATCTGCCAACTTATGAGGCATTAAAGGGCGTTCTAAAATCGATTTACTGGAAGCCAACGTTAACCTGGCATGTCGACAGAGTAAGAGTGATTAAACCACTTCGCACCCAAACAAAAGGCACTAAGCCGCTGAACTGGGGTGGGGGCAATAGCCTGGCTATTTACACCTTTTTGCATGATGTTGAATATCAGGTTGAAGCACATTTCGAGTGGAATGAGCACCGGCCAGAGCTTGAGCAAGACAGAATTGACGGCAAGCATTTTAGTATTGCGACACGGATGCTGGAAAAAGGCGGGCGGCAGGATATCTTTTTGGGTACTCGTGATTGCCAGGCCTACGTTGAGCCATGTGAATTTGGGGAGGGCGATGGTGCTTATGACAATATTGACGAATTGAGCTTTGGTTTAATGTTTCACGGCTTTGACTACCCTGATGAAACCGGCGTTAATGAATTACATAGCCGGTTTTGGCACGCCACGATGAAACATGGCATTGTTACCTTTCCCCGCCCGGAAGATTGCCAGATCAAACGCTTTGTCCGCGAGATGCAACCAAAAGAATTTGCGCTTGATGTTAATCAACAGGCTGTAGATGAGCTGGAGGCAGCATTATGAGCTGGTTAGCACGGCTATATGAAACCTATGAACAGGCGCAGCAGTTTTCTGTAGATTTACCGCAGGAACAGCAGTTAATGCCGGTTAGCCACACTCCGCAGAATGCACATATCAATATTGTTATTGACGAAAACGGCAATTTCGTAAGAGCTGAAGTGCTGGAGAAAACACAAATAGTTTTACCGGCAACTGAGCAGTCTGCCGGTCGAAGCAGTGGCTTGGCACCCCATCCATTAGCAGACAAGATTCAGTATGTAGCAGGTGACTATGAGCAATTTGGTGGTTTAAAAAAGGCAGGGTTTGAGCTTTATTTTGAACAACTTAGCGGATGGTGCAATTCTGAATTCGTATTACCCGCGATTAGTGCTATCCACAGGTATGTTGGTAAGCGAACTGTTGTTGCGGATCTGCTGCAGCATGGCGTACTGCACGCCGAAAACGGTATTTTACTTACAAAGTGGCAATCTTCGGCAGAGGCACCTTTGTTATTCAAAGTTTTGCCAAAGGAAGCTGGTTCATTGGATCAAGGCTCTGCATTAGTGTGCTGGACGGTGGAAATGCCTGGCATTGCACAATCAAAAACCTGGCTTGATCCGGCCATTCAGCAAAGCTGGATTAATTTTGACAGCTTAAATGGTGGCGAGCCGGGATTATGTCTGGTAAAGGGCGAGCAAACTGTTTTAGCATCAAATCATCCGGCCAAAATAAGACACAGCGGCGATAAAGCCAAATTAATTTCTGCCAATGATAGCAGTGGCTTTACCTTCAGAGGCAAATTCACTGACAGTGGCCAGGCTGCGGCAGTTAGTTTTGATGTGACCCAAAAAGCACATAATGCATTGCGCTGGTTACTCGCACGGCAAAGTTTTCGCAATGGCGATCAAACCTATGTCAGTTGGGCAGTATCGGGCAAAACAATACCCAATCCATTCTCTGATCCATGGGAGCTGCTAAATGCCGAAACCTTGCCCGAAAAAGATCATTCGCTGGATCTGGGGCAAAGCTATGCGCTAAACCTGAAAAGTCACCTAAGAGGCACAGGTAAGGGTGAGCTGGAGCGCAACGAGAGTATTTGCATTTTAGGGCTGGATTCCGCCACACCCGGCCGGATGGGAATTATTTACTACCGCGAAACGATAGCAGAAGAATTTTTAACCTCGCTGGAAAAGTGGTACCGAGATTTTGCCTGGCCGCAGCGGCATAAACTAACGTTGAACGTTGTAGGTAAAAGTAAGCCTGTAGAGAAAACCATATGGTCTGCCAGTGCCCCTGCGCCTTATAAAATTTGGGATGCAGTTTACGGCGACGTTTTAAAAAGCACAGATTCACTGAAGAAAAACCTTACCGAGCGCCTGCTACCTTGCATTGTTGAAGGCCAGCCCTTGCCCATAGACATTGTTACCTATGCCATTAAAAGGGCAACTAATCGTTTAGCCTACAAAAGTGAAGATTCATGGAAGTGGGAGCAAAACCTCGGTATTGCATGCGCGCTTTATAAAGGTTTTTGCAAACGCACACCTCATGTTAAATACCAAAAGGACTATGCCATGGCATTAGATGAAACCAGTACTTCGCGGGACTATTTATATGGTCGCTTACTAGCGGTAGCAGAAAATATTGAATCCTATGCACTTTACAAAGCGGGTGAAAAGCGCAACACCACGGCCGACCGTTTGATGCAACGTTTCGCCGACAGGCCGTTTTCTACCTGGCGCAATTTAGAGTTGGCACTAAAACCCTATATGCATCGCTTGCATAATGTTAGCCCCGGCTTTTTAAAGTTACGAAAAGACTTGCTGGATAGCATTCAGTCGGCTTTTGATACTGCAGAATTTAAATCAGACAAAGCGCTAAGCGGTGAGTTTTTATTGGGCTTTCACTGCCAGCGTTTAGAACTAAACAGTAAAAAAGATGCGGCAGACACCGCAGATGCAGCAGAATAAGGAAAACAACATGAGCTTACAAAATAAAATCGATTTCGCCATTATTTTTTCAGTAAAAAACGCTAACCCAAACGGCGATCCGTTAAATGGTAACCGCCCAAGAACAGACTATGACGGTTTTGGTGAAATTACCGATGTATGTTTAAAACGTAAAACGCGGGACCGTTTACAAGATGCTGGCCAGGCTATTTTTGTGCAATCGGACGAAAAGAAAACCGATGGCTACCCAAGCCTGCGGGCAAGAGCAGAAGGTGTATTAGGTAAAGATGCACTTAATGCCAAGAAAACAAAACCTGAGGATGCAGCAAAATTGGCCTGTCAAACCTGGTTTGACGTCCGTGCCTTTGGCCAATTGTTTGCTTTTAAAAGCGAAGAAAAAGACGGCGTATCTATTCCTATCCGTGGCCCAGTGAGCATTCAATCTGCCTTTAGTATTGAGCCGGTAAGCATTACCAGTACGCAAATAACTAAAAGTGTCAGCGGTGATGGTGATGGCAGTAAAAAAGGTTCAGATACAATGGGGATGAAGCATCGGGTTGATAATGCCGTTTACGTCGCTTTCGGTGCTATGTCGCCGCAACTGGCGGAAAAAACCGGTTTTAGTGATGCTGACGCACAGATGCTTAAATCCATTCTGCCAAAATTATTTGAAGGCGATGCTTCATCCGCCAGGCCAGAGGGGTCTATGACAGTAGAAAAAGTGATCTGGTGGCAGCATAACAGCAAGGCTGGTCAATATTCGTCGGCGAAAGTACACAGATCTTTGAACGTGAATGCTGACGGTAGCTATCAATTAGCAGCGTTGGATAACTTGACAGCTGAAGAAATAGACGGCTTCTAATCTTGCTAAATAACAGAGCCTGCAGCAATCAGGCTCTGAAAACGCTATAGTAAAAGCACATAAACGAAAGTTTGGAGAATGTGGTATGAACCTTCAGGAACTAAGTGCCAGCGAAAAAATTTTACTGGCAGAACAGTTATGGGACAGCGTGCGTGCCGAGGCCGATGCCAGCGAACTGACTACAGCACAACGTAAAGTATTGGCGCAGCGCTTAGCGGAATTTGAGTTAGAGCCGGAGCAAGGCGAGAGTTGGGACAGTGTTAAAGCGCAAATAAGCCAACAATGACCATCCGCTTGGTCATTCGCAAGGCTGCAAAGCAAGATTTACAGCAAGCGTTTGATTACTATCAGTCCTGCCTGCCGAATCTTGGGCATGAATTTTTGCTCAGTGTCGATGCGCAAATGCATGCTATTCAGCGTATGCCAAAGCGTTATCGCCAGGTATACGGCGTAATTCGCCGCGCCGTTGTGCAGCGTTTTCCCTATTACATTTACTTTATTGAAACCGAACAGCTTATCAGCGTGTTAGCGGTGCTGCATGCAAGGCGTGCGCCTCAGAGCTGGCAAAGCAGGTAAAACATGATTGATGCCCGCCTTGTTCCCCTCGCAGCTTTACAACACTTTGCTTTTTGCCCCCGCCAGTGTGCATTAATACATAACGAGCAAGTGTGGGCAGATAATTTTCTGACTGCACAAGGCAACTTGCTGCATGAGCGGGTAGACAGCGGTGAACCGGAAACCCGCAAAGGAGTGCGGTTTGAACGCGGTGTGCAGGTTGCAGCCCCTAAGCTTGGCATAACCGGTAAGCTGGATTTAGTGGAGCATGATTTATCCAGCGGCAAATTATGCCCGGTGGAGTATAAGCGCGGTAAACCCAAACCCGGTGATTGGGATGAAATTCAACTCTGTGCCCAAGCACTGTGCCTGGAAGAAATGACCGGGCAACCTGTGCCCGAAGGCGCACTGTGGTATCACCAAACCCGCCACCGGCAAGTTATTGCGTTTAGCGCTGAGCTGCGCCAGCGTACTTTGCAGGTAATAGCCGAGGTAGCAGCCATGCTGGCGTCAGGCCAAACGCCCAAAGCGGTATATGGTAAACATTGCCATGCCTGCAGCTTGTATGACTTGTGTAACCCCAAATTGCTGCAACAAGACAACAGCAGCAAGTATGTAAAAAAACTCTTTGCCATGGATGATACAGATGAAAAAACTGCAGAATAGTTTGTATATCAATACCCAGGGAGCTTACTTGCATAAAGAGCGTGAAACACTGGTTATTGATATTAATAAACAAAAGGTAGCGCAGTTACCTATTCACGGCATAGGGGCTATTTTTTGCTTTGGTAATGTTATGGTGTCGCCGCAGGTTATGGGGTTTTGTGGTGAGAATGCGGTTAATCTGGCCTTTTTTACTGAATATGGCCGCTTTTTGGCACGAATTCAGGGCAAGCAATCCGGCAATGTATTACTGCGCCGCAGCCAATACCGCAAAGCGGATGAAGACCCACATGCTATTGCCCGCAACATCGTCGCGGCAAAAATACAGATGCAAAAGCAGGTATTACAGCGCCAACAACGTAACCATGGTGCACAGCCTGAATTAACCGCCCAAATAACGGCACTAAACCATATTCTGGATACGTTAAAACTGGCAACTAACCTCGACAAAATTCGTGGCTACGAAGGCGAAGCCGCCGCACGCTATTTCTCGGTGTTTAATTTATTGCTTACCGGTAGCGCAAAAGACTTTAATTTTAGTGGTCGGGTACGGCGACCGCCAACCGATCCTATTAATGCCTTACTGTCGTTTATTTATTCAGTTTTAGGTAATGATATTAGTGCTGCTTTGCAAGGTGTGGGGCTTGATCCGCAGGTAGGTTTTTTGCATCAGGAGCGGCCAGGCAGAGATAGCCTGGCGCTGGATTTGCTGGAAGAATTCCGTGCTTTTATTGCCGATCGTTTAGTGCTTACTTTACTCAACCGGCAGCAGCTTAAAACAACAGATTTTGTGACAGAGGCCGGTGGTGCAGTAAAGCTAAAAGACGACGCCCGCAAACTAGTACTGCAGGAATATCAAAGCCGCAAACAGCAAACCATTAAACATACTTTTTTGGGCGAAGACGTTGAAATCGGTTTATTGCCTTACATTCAGGCGATGTTGCTGGCCCGGCACCTGCGTGGTGACCTAGCTGAGTATCCGCCCTTTTTTAGTAAGTAGCAGGTAGCTCTTTATGATGGTACTAATTACCTACGACGTATCCTTTAGTTCAGAAGATGGTAAAGCCCGGTTACGACGTATTGCCAAAATTTGTCAGGATTACGGAACCCGTGTGCAGTACTCGGTGTTTGAGTGTGATATCGACCCGGCGCAATGGGTCAGGTTGAAAGCTGAGTTATTGGCTACGTACGATGAAGCAGTTGATAGCCTGCGGTTTTATATTCTGGGTAAAAGCTGGCGCAGTAAAGTAGAACACCATGGTGCCAAAGCGGCTTTGGATTTATTTGCCGATACGCTGATTATCTAATCGCTAACCGGTAGTGATCTTTAAAAAGCCGGATCTTTAGCGGCGGGCTTACTAACTGAATTTAAAAGTTAAATGTAAGCCCGTTGTATTTTTACGTTCGTTATTTGAATAATCTCTGTGGGTTAGCGCTAAATACATTTTCGCGTTAGACTACACCCGCCTTTGCAAAAAGGCAGTCGCGCCTCCCGCAGGCGCGTGGATTGAAACATCAAGGTGATGCAGTAATCATTGTTGATCACGATGTCGCGCCTCCCGCAGGCGCGTGGATTGAAACAAGTCCAAATGGTGTCACCAACGTTAATCTATCTTGTCGCGCCTCCCGCAGGCGCGTGGATTGAAACCAGCAGTGGCAAGGGTAGGTATTTTTGCGCCTATGTCGCGCCTCCCGCAGGCGCGTGGATTGAAACAAACCAAGTGTTAAATCTGAAATGCAGATTGGGGTCGCGCCTCCCGCAGGCGCGTGGATTGAAACCAGAACGACGATTTAGATTGCGTTGTTATGGGCAGTCGCGCCTCCCGCAGGCGCGTGGATTGAAACAGACCCCTGGTGGTCGTTGGGGCGCTGTGACATTGTCGCGCCTCCCGCAGGCGCGTGGATTGAAACGCCCACAAGACAAGCCGCTCGCTTGTCGATAGCAAGTCGCGCCTCCCGCAGGCGCGTGGATTGAAACTTGCCGTTGATTTTGAAAGGTTGCTGTGTCGCAGTCGCGCCTCCCGCAGGCGCGTGGATTGAAACGACGTCGCGTAAAACACTTGAGTCACTAAGGCGCGTCGCGCCTCCCGCAGGCGCGTGGATTGAAACACGACAAAGAAGCCAGCGAGGCGCTAAGGAAATTGTCGCGCCTCCCGCAGGCGCGTGGATTGAAACCCGCCGCGCTGTAAGCAAAGCTGCGCCCAGGCATTGTCGCGCCTCCCGCAGGCGCGTGGATTGAAACAGATAATCCATGGCAGCAACCTGTTTATTTGGCTCGTCGCGCCTCCCGCAGGCGCGTGGATTGAAACTCAACAATAATTGGCACTGAAACGCTCTTGCTGGAGTCGCGCCTCCCGCAGGCGCGTGGATTGAAACACAGCGGCTTGGCGTCACGCCTATATCGACAAAGAGTCGCGCCTCCCGCAGGCGCGTGGATTGAAACCTTGAGCTTATCCCTTAGCTGCTGCACCTGCTTGGGTCGCGCCTCCCGCAGGCGCGTGGATTGAAACAAAGCGGACTTTACGAAACGCAAAACTGACTAAAGTCGCGCCTCCCGCAGGCGCGTGGATTGAAACCCCTTTTTATGCGCCTGCTGATTTAAAAGATTCTGGTCGCGCCTCCCGCAGGCGCGTGGATTGAAACCTTTACCCAAACGGTGCTACTGTGGACTGGTCTAGGTCGCGCCTCCCGCAGGCGCGTGGATTGAAACTGTGTTTTTATTATGTGGCAGGGCACGAGCTCTGTCGCGCCTCCCGCAGGCGCGTGGATTGAAACTCTAAGCCGTTTTTCGATATCCGGCCTTGTCATTGTCGCGCCTCCCGCAGGCGCGTGGATTGAAACTCCATGTCCGTAAAAGAAAAGTTTATTGATCTGAGTCGCGCCTCCCGCAGGCGCGTGGATTGAAACTCCGGATTCTTTAATTCGCTCAACCAATCCGAACGGTCGCGCCTCCCGCAGGCGCGTGGATTGAAACTGTAAATCCCTCTAAGTTGTTTACTTTGGTACCGTCGCGCCTCCCGCAGGCGCGTGGATTGAAACCTGCACATCGCGTACTTTGCGCAGTAAAAATGGGTCGCGCCTCCCGCAGGCGCGTGGATTGAAACGGCAGTTGCAAGCCGGGGATATCGATACCACCCAGTCGCGCCTCCCGCAGGCGCGTGGATTGAAACAACCCACCGTGGTAGCCATAACTTTTTTAACCAGGTCGCGCCTCCCGCAGGCGCGTGGATTGAAACAATGCTAATGCTGATTAACGGGTTGTCATCTGCCAGTCGCGCCTCCCGCAGGCGCGTGGATTGAAACCAGCATTTGGTTTATGGTGGTCTTTATCGCCATGTCGCGCCTCCCGCAGGCGCGTGGATTGAAACTAATCGACTGGCAGCCTTACTGTGACGCCTTTGGGTCGCGCCTCCCGCAGGCGCGTGGATTGAAACTGGATTACCGAAACCGGCCGCGACCGCAGCGAATGTCGCGCCTCCCGCAGGCGCGTGGATTGAAACCAAGTATTACGAAATGACCAAAGACGGCTTTATGTGTCGCGCCTCCCGCAGGCGCGTGGATTGAAACATTGGCCGCTGACTCTACACGACTAAGCTGGCGGTCGCGCCTCCCGCAGGCGCGTGGATTGAAACCAGATGTGCAGCGCTCGATATGGAGGTAGCGCAATAGTCGCGCCTCCCGCAGGCGCGTGGATTGAAACGCTCATATCGCCGTGGTGCTCTCTCCAGTTGCATTGTCGCGCCTCCCGCAGGCGCGTGGATTGAAACTCTGACCTCATAAGCTACTTGTGATCTGACAAAAGTCGCGCCTCCCGCAGGCGCGTGGATTGAAACAAACTGTGTGCCAAGGCCTGCGCCGGCTAGCACCGTCGCGCCTCCCGCAGGCGCGTGGATTGAAACGGCCAAGGTTGGCTCTGGATGCACCTTGACTGAAGTCGCGCCTCCCGCAGGCGCGTGGATTGAAACCACTCGGTTAGCCATTTGGCCACGCTGCGGTTAAAGTCGCGCCTCCCGCAGGCGCGTGGATTGAAACTCCAGCTTGTCGCTGGCCTGGCGGTACTTCTCAAAGTCGCGCCTCCCGCAGGCGCGTGGATTGAAACTCACTGTACGCACCGCGCACAAAGTCACCATCGAGGTCGCGCCTCCCGCAGGCGCGTGGATTGAAACTTTGTCGCCACTTGCCTGGGCAGCTTTTAGTTTTGTCGCGCCTCACGCAGGCGCGTGGATTGAAACAAACTTCGTGCCTTTTAACCGCTCTAAGCGCACAGGTCGCGCCTCACGCAGGCGCGTGGATTGAAACCTGTGCCGATCCACATTGGTAAATGGACACTAACGTCGCGCCTCACGCAGGCGCGTGGATTGAAACTCTGGCAGCGTTACGGCTTCATCGGTTGCAGTGGTCGCGCCTCCCGCAGGCGCGTGGATTGAAACCTATCCGGGTTGGTAAATACCCCAGCGGCGCCACGTCGCGCCTCCCGCAGGCGCGTGGATTGAAACAACATGAGCTTGCGCCAGCTCTAAATCTGTTTTGGTCGCGCCTCACGCAGGCGCGTGGATTGAAACCACCAAAACTTAACTGGGCCGCGTTGTGGTTGGTGTCGCGCCTCACGCAGGCGCGTGGATTGAAACGAGTTTGGCAATACAGCCGTCGCGGCCGTCTACGTCGGGCCTCACGCAGGCGCGTGGATTGAAACAACTCAGGAATAGATAACCGCCCTTGCGTTACTGAGTCGCGCCTCACGCAGGCGCGTGGATCGAAACGTTAAAATGCCACGTTACAAAGCCCGATTCGACCCGTCGCGCCTTACGCAGAAATGCAGATTTAAATACGCTGAACTATAAAGGTTACAATCGTGAAGGGTATTACTCCAGATTGTAATTTATTATAGGCGCTTTTGTTCACAACGTACTCTGGATCTGGGGTTAGCGGTAGATAAGATCTAAGGGTATTAATTCGTGGAAGCTATTTTTGGAAACCAGAATAAAAATAAAGCAGCTAATGGCGGGGGTCGAACCCGCATAAACGATCATAACACCGCCGCTTTACCATTAAGAGTACACTAGCTGCCCCAGTAATATAGAATATGGCCAAAAAGAGTGCTACAGCTTTAGTGTAATAATAGAGGAGCTGCGTCACTTCGACGTATCCTTCGCTTGTTCCGGGTTAGTTGATATCGAGGGAATTCGGAACGCTATATTTCAGTGGAAACACGATGAGAATGAAAAGAGTAACGAAGTATTGCCAAAAGCAGCTGCCAAGCAATCCCAGCTTGATAAAAGCTGAGTTTGTTTCCATAAACTCAGAGATCCTTGCTACAGATTCGGGGTCGACAGCCTGGCAGTGCGCAGTTCTTACCTCTCGTTTAGACGATTACAAAAAAGATCCAGAACAAGGTGAAAACTGGGATTCTGTTATCACTGAACTTCGCTGCTACGCAACATAAGCTTAATCCCATCGAATTCGATGGGATTAGCGGTGTAGTAACAAAAAGCAAAGTCATCGAATTCGAGGTCTTTAAAGGCTTACTTAAATTGAAAAAATCAGCTGGAGATAAAAATCAGTGGCAAGTTAGTACCCGGAATACCGCTGTCTGCCATTAATACCGAAAGCCAAAGCAAAATGGCCAACAAGCCGCAGTAGGCCAGGATAGTGACTAAGATACCGGTGTCGGTCATGGGCTGCAGGGTTTTATCTCGTTCGTCGGAGTCACTTAACAAGTCGAAAGTGCCGAGGATGCCAAACAGCATTAACAGGTAAAAGCCAAAATACCAGGCGGCGCAGGACAGGCCGCCGGTAACCAACAGTAAACCTATTTTTGCGGCTTTACCTTTTCTGCTATAAGCGGCAGCTTGCACGATCCGGCCACCATCCAGTGGCACCATGGGTAATAAATTAAACAGGTTAAGCAATAAACTGATCGCAGCAAATAGCGCCAGTGCTGGCTGCTCAGTTTCCAGCCAAAGCCAGTAGGCAACCAGTGCCCCTGCAGTACCAAAAGCCGGCCCGGCTATGGCAATTTTAAAATCCTGCCAACGGCTTACCGCGCGTTCACTGACGGCAACGCCACCGATAAAGGGTAACAGATAGATACCCTTTACTTTTAAACCCGAGCGCTTCATCGCATAAACATGCCCATATTCATGGATCAATAAAGCCAGAATCAAACTGATCGCAAATTCAAGATTAAATAACCAGGCCCAGCCGGCCAGGGCAGTGCCGGCGAGTGCGGCTTTAATAGCGCCCGCACTTTTTGACAACTTTAACAGCAATATGCCAAGCACCAGTAAGGGTCTAAACCAGTTACGATCGCTTTTATTATTTATCGTTGCGACAGGTTGAGCAGTGGCTAGTGGTTCAGTGACGTCAACAGCCGGCTGCTCTGGCTCGGGTGAAAGTTTCTGTTCTAATTTACCCAGCCATTTTGGTGGTATGGCCTTGGCTTTACCCTCGCAGAGTAAGGCTGCACTAGTCTCCAAGCGGTAGCTTACTTCAGCAGTTTTTAACGACACTTTAAAGTACAACCGCATTGGCCCATGGGTCGGGCATAAAAAACGGTGATCATTGCTGGTACTAAAAAAAGCCCGTCCCTCAGAGACCAAATGACTATTGCGGAATACTTGCTCTTTACCGAAGTTATTCGCTTTTACCTGATATAAAACCTGGTCGTGATAAAACTCAAATAGCGTTTGCATACGAACGAACTGGAACTGAAAAAATGAATAATGCAGTTTAACAAAATTAACAATTAAGTTAAGGCGCAAAGGGAAAAAGATAAAGAAATGACAAGATGGAGCGGGTGACGGGAATCGAACCCGTATCTCGAGCTTGGGAAGCTGGCATTCTACCACTGAACTACACCCGCAACGCAGAGCGCTAAGATACGGATTGCGCTGCAGGTCGTCAAGCATCATGCACTAACGGCAAAGCAGAATTAGCACTGCGCTCCAATCCAGACTGCGACTATGCAGGCCTATGGGCGCAATTTCAACGCCGCAATAAATACCCAGCATTGGGATCTGAGCTGCAGTGAGTTGTTGTTGTATCAAAACAGCTTCAGCTTTGGAGCCTGTCATACGGCCGGCACAATCGAAATACAGTGCGGCTACAGGTTTGCTTTGCTCTGCGCGCATTTGGGTAAACAAGGCTGTTAGTTGGTTGGTAGCAGCAGCCTGAATACTTTGGCTATTGCGCTGCATTAAATGAACGGTAGTGCCTTCGTCCAGATCTGGTTCAAACAGAATAATGCCCTCGTCGTTGGGCAGAACGCCATTTATCAGTCGGGTGACATAGCTAGTGCTGTATAAACTGTGGGTTTGCTCCGGGTATTTAACGCCCAGGGCAAAATCAAGTACCGGCTTTTGATTGCGCCACGATCTGGTACCAATTACTTGGTCCAGCACTGCACAAACGGGTTGTTTATCTAATTCGTAAATAAACTGCCCGAAACTGCGGGTGATAGTAAAGCTACGTGACGTAAAAGGCTCACAGCCATGCATAGCCACTATGTAGGGGCGTAAGTTGCCACTAAATTGCAGTGCCAGAGCTGCATTATCGGTTAGTTGTCGCTGAAAAAACTGTTTCGTTGGTCCAAATACCAGATCTGCTAATAAACCCGCACCAGCGATAGGTAACTTTGCGGGTAAAGGCTTACGCAGAGCCTTAAGTAGCGGGGGCGAGGGGTTTAATATCGCAGGTTGCTGGGCATTGCCGGCATACCGAATTGAATCATAAAACAGAAGTAGCAGCTTGGCATTATTATTGGGAGCTAACTGTTCTGCCAGTGACGCTCCGGCTGCGCTGGGATCACGGCTTAACTGTTCGGCAAGTGCCGGGAAAAAATCCACATCGGTCGCCGCTAGCGCCATAGCGGCAGCAGCTTGACCGCCACTGACCAGGTGATTGTTAGTGATAACGCCTACGGCAGAGCCGCCGATAATAATGGTGTTGCCGCCACAATATTGCCGCGCACCATCCAGCAGGCGCTGATAGTCGGTCGCTGCATTGCAAAATAGCAGTAATACGGCAACTTCGGTAATGTTGCCCTGCGTTGCGGCGTCTTGGGCTAGTTTAAACCCGGCTGCAAAGGGCACTTTGGCGTCACAGTAAGCCACTCCAGCTTGCATAGTAAAATCCTTTTTAGGAAAGTGCTGCTATTTTAATCTTGTATAGTACCTTTTGTAACTTTATTTTTATATTTTATCCCGATGCAGAAAACGCCCCTGATAATCAAAAAATGCCTCGACCAGCTGCCAGTGCTTTTGCTGCTTCTGCAACAATAAAAGCTGGGGTGGCCGAAAACAGGCCGCCAGTGCAGCCAGCTCTGTCGCGTTGGTGAATGCGGGCAGCGGTAAGCCAGGTGCTTTACTGTGTGGTTTGATAAACACTGCGTAAAGCGCCCGGCGCTGAGCCGCAGTGTCCAGTTTAAACCAGCGATAAAACGGCGTGCCATCCACATCATAATAGGTAACCTTTAGCTGACCTTCTTCGGCACTAAGTTTCATAGCGTCACAGCGAAATAGATGATGATGTTGCTGACTTAACACCTCACGCAGTCGTTTGTCGGGATCAACCAGAACCGATTGGCATTGTCCACAACTGCGGGCCGCGATGTCGTTCTCGGCACCACAATCCGGGCATTGGCGGCTGCGAAAGCGAAAGTCGCACTGTTGTTGGCTGTCGGCGATTAAACCCTGACAACGGCGGCCGTAGTGTTCGATAATATCGCCATCCTGGTCAGTCAGACCCCAGAATAAGTTAGCAAATCCACAACTGGGGCAGGGCACCTGTACCGGTTTTGCTTTACTATGCGGCTTCGGCGCCCCGACTTCCGGAAAAAAGATATCATAGCCATTAGCGGCATAGTCAATGATCAAACATTCGTCTTTACCGGGCGAGAGCCGTAAGCCACGTCCTACCATCTGCTGAAATAAACTGACTGAAGCGGTTGGTCTTAATATCGCAATAAAATCGACATGCGGTGCGTCAAAGCCAGTGGTTAGTACAGCAACGTTTACCAAAAACTTCAGTTGTTGTTGTTTAAACGCCTCTATCAACGCATCCCGTTCTGGATCCGGAGTATCGGCGGTAAGGATGGCGGCGGATTCATCAGCTAACAGTTTCATTATTTCTTTGGCGTGCTTAACGGTAGCCGCGAAAATAATTACTCCGCGGCGGTTAGCGCCTAAGTCGCGGATTTGTTTTACAATTAAGGTGGTGGCACGGCCCATTTTTCCGAGCAGAGAATCGACAGCAGTTGCTGAATAATCGCCATCCGGTGCCGGTGATAAGGCACTGAAATCGTACTGCGCGCTTAGCCCATCTAATAAACGCGGTGGTGTTAAGTACCCTTGTTTGATCAGTGGTCGTAATGGGTAATCAAACACACAGTGTTCAAATGCCGGATTGTCGGTATTACCGATTTTTCCAAAATAGTGGCTACGATAGATCCAGCCACTACCCAGCCGGTAGGGGGTGGCCGTGAGTCCCAGCAGTTTCAGCTGTGGATTAACGTTTTTCAGATGGCTAAGTAATTGTTGATACTGACTGTTTTCGCTAAGGCTAACCCGATGACATTCGTCGATAATCACCAGTGAAAAAGGCTGGTTGAACAATGTTTTGTTGGGTGTCGCAGACTGGACACTCGCAACCACGGTTTTTCCGGTGGGATCGCGTTGTTGTAAGCCTGCAGAAAAAATACTGGCGCTCTGACCCAGCTGAGCAACCTTATCTGCATTTTGTGCCACCAGTTCTTTAACATGGGTTAGCACCAATACTCTGCCACGCGCCCGGCGGGCTAACTCGGCAATCACTAAGCTTTTGCCGGCACCCGTTGGCAATACAATAACTGCAGACTCATCACGTTGTTTGAAGTGTGAGATGGCTGCCTGTACCGCTTGTTGTTGATAGTCTCGAAGTTTAATCATGGGGTTGTGATGTTCTGCTCGGACCAGGTAACACTATATTTCTTGATCATTCCGGTTATAGTAACAAGACGTTCCACCGGAGGTGTACATGTTATCTAAAAAACCTTTTGCGCTTAAACTGGAGCAGCGAGTTTTATGGGTTTCTGCGCAAGGTCTTTGGACCACTGCCAATGCCGAGCAGTATGTGCAGGAATTTCGGAACCTGGTCAAACCCATAGTCGCAGCGCCATGGGCATTGGTGCTCGATATTCGACAGTGGCAGATTTGCCCGGCAGATGTACTCAAGCTTTGTGTGGAAAATACCGAGTGGTGTTACCGGCACCGATTGGCACATGTTGAAACGATTTATGCTGACAACACTATGGTGCTATGGCAGTTTGCCAAGGCAACCGCAGCCAGTAAACCAGAACAGTTGGTTAGCCAGGCTGCTGCAGATGAACAAAGCGCGCGTCAGGCACTGCAGCGTGCTGGCTTTCTTCAGTAAGCCGCCTAGCCGCGAGGCAGCTGAATTTTCTTATCTTCTGACTGCCGGTAAAGCACCAGAATTTTACCAATGACTTGTACTTTTTCGGCTTTGCTCTCGCGGATAATCGCATCCATTATCAGGACTTTTTGCTCGCGATCTTCACCTGGAACTTTGATTTTAATCAGTTCATGAAAGTTTAGCGCGCTGTCGATTTCCGCCATTACGCCTTCCGTAAGCCCGTTAGCACCGAGCAAAATAACCGGCTTTAAATCATGGGCTTTGCTTTTTAAGAACTGTTTTTGTTTATTGGTTAAACTCATAAGGTTAGAATATCCGGTAAAAGCTTGAATTATGCCTATTGTAGCGCCATCTAGGACATAAGACTATTTAAGAGTGGTAACATGACCAAGAAAAAACGCTCCGCCAGTTCAACCCGCTGGTTGAAAGAGCATTTTGATGACCATTTTGTGCAAAAAGCGCAAAAGCTTGGTCTAAGATCGCGGGCCTCCTTTAAGTTGGAGGAGATCCAGCAGCAGGATAAGTTAATTCGCCCCGGTATGAACGTGGTGGATCTGGGTTCAGCACCAGGTAGTTGGTCGCAGTATGTCGCAGGCATCGTCGGGCAACAGGGTACTGTTATTGCGTGTGATATTTTGCCAATGGACCCGTTAGCAGGTGTCGCGTTTTTACAGGGCGATTTTCGGGAGGAAGCGGTTTTAAATGCGCTACTGAGCCGGATCGGCGGTAAAAACGTAGATGTGGTACTATCAGACATGGCGCCGAATATGAGTGGCAATGATACCACTGACCAGGCGCGTTCGATTTATCTGGTCGAGCTGGCGCTAGATATGTGTCACAAAGTGTTGAAGCAAAATGGCAGTTTTGTGGTCAAAGTGTTTCAGGGTGACGGCTTTGAGCAGTACCTGAAAGACGTAAGAGCAGTGTTTAATACGGTAAAAATACGTAAGCCCGAGTCGTCACGTGCCCGTTCGCGTGAGACATATATCGTGGCGACCGGCTTCAAACTTTAGTAAAGTGGGCCGATATTTCGATTTCTAGTAAATGATGAGGTTATAACCTTGAGCGACATGGCAAAAAATCTGATTGTCTGGTTAATTATCGCTGTGGTGCTGATGTCAGTATTTAACAGCTTTAGTCCAAATGAAAATGCGGACCGCCAGACCAGCTACACCCAATTCGTAAAGGAAGTAAACCAGGGGTTGATCCGCGAAGTGAAGATCGAACGCACTGGGGTCATTTCCGGTGTTAAACGCAGTGGAGAACGTTTTGAAACCGTGATCCCGGGTGGCTATGATGAGAAGCTGCTGGACGACCTGATTCAGAATGACGTGCGCACTTTAGGTTCTAAACCTGAGGAAACCAGCTGGCTGGCCACGATCTTTATCTCCTGGTTCCCGATGTTGTTACTGATCGGCGTCTGGATTTTCTTTATGCGCCAAATGCAGGGCGGTGGTGGTAAAGGTGCGATGTCCTTTGGGAAAAGCAAAGCCCGCCTGATGAGCGAAGACCAGATTAAAACCACCTTTGCTGACGTCGCAGGCTGTGACGAAGCGAAGGAAGAAGTGTCGGAGTTGGTCGATTACCTGCGTGACCCTTCCCGTTTCCAAAAGCTGGGCGGCAAGATTCCGAAAGGTATTCTGATGGTTGGCCCACCAGGTACCGGTAAAACTTTGTTAGCCAAGGCGATTGCCGGTGAAGCTAAGGTACCGTTCTTCACAATTTCTGGTTCAGATTTTGTTGAAATGTTTGTCGGTGTCGGTGCCTCGCGGGTGCGCGACATGTTCGAGCAAGCCAAAAAAGCGGCACCTTGCATTATCTTTATCGATGAGATTGACGCGGTGGGCCGGCAGCGTGGCGCCGGTTTAGGTGGTGGCCATGATGAGCGGGAGCAAACCTTAAACCAGATGCTGGTTGAGATGGACGGCTTCGATGGTAATGAAGGTATTATTATTATCGCCGCCACCAACCGTCCGGATGTATTGGATGCTGCCTTATTACGTCCAGGTCGCTTCGACCGTCAGGTCGTCGTTGGCTTGCCTGATGTGCGTGGCCGTGAGCAAATTCTGAAAGTCCATATGCGTAAAGTGCCGATTGCCGATGATGTGAAAGCCAGTGTCATTGCTCGCGGTACGCCTGGTTTCTCAGGTGCAGATTTAGCCAACCTGGTTAACGAAGCCGCACTCTTTGCTGCCCGTGGTAACCGCCGCGTGGTGAGTATGGAAGAGTTTGAGCGCGCTAAAGACAAGATTATGATGGGGGCGGAACGCCGCTCTATGGTAATGACGGATGCCGAGAAAGAGATGACAGCCTACCATGAAGCTGGTCATGCCATCATCGGTTGTCTGGTACCTGAGCATGACCCCGTGCATAAAGTGACCATTATTCCGCGTGGTCGGGCATTGGGTGTCACCTTCTTCCTGCCAGAACAGGATGCGATCAGTGTTAGTCGTCGCAAGCTGGAGAGTAAAATTTCTGTGGCTTATGGTGGTCGCCTGGCCGAGGAAATGATTTACGGTGCAGATGCCGTATCTACCGGTGCCTCGCAGGATATTAAATATGCGACTTCTATTGCCCGCAATATGGTAACGCAGTGGGGTTTCTCTGAAAAATTAGGGCCTTTACTGTACGCAGACGAAGAAGGCGAGGTATTCCTGGGTCGCAGTATGGCTAAGGCCAAGCATATGTCAGACGAGACAGCTTCCATTATCGACTCTGAGATTAAAGCCATTATCGATCGCAACTATAATCGCGCCAAAGAGTTGTTGGAGCAGAACATGGATATTCTGCACTCGATGAAAGACGCGCTGATGCTTTACGAAACCATTGATTCACGGCAAATTAAAGAGTTGATGGAGCGTCGTCCGGTAAGCCAGCCAGAAAACTGGGAACCGCGTGACAAAGGCTCCAAAGGCGATGGTGATACTGAAGCTAAAGCAGAAAAACCTGCACCTTCAGTTGCCGACAAACCCTCTGAAGGCAACGTGCACTAAGCACTGTCGTTATCGTATCTCAGGCCCCGGTGTAAACCGGGGTTTGTCTTTTCAAATAACAATTCATATTTAGGAAGCTGCAATGCGTTTAGCATTACCCCGCCAGCGAGAGCTGGATCTCAGCCGCCCGCAGGTAATGGGCATTTTAAATGTTACCCCGGACTCCTTTTCTGATGGTGGCAAGCATCAACAGTTATCTCAGGCGTTACGCAGTGCCGAACAGATGTTGGCAGACGGTGCCACCATTTTAGATATCGGCGGTGAATCAACCCGCCCGGGTGCCGCCGAGGTCAGTGTAGAGGAAGAGCTCAACCGGGTGGTGCCACTGGTTAGTGCGATCCGCAGTCGGTTTGATTGCGTGATCTCGGTCGATACCAGTAAAGCGGCGGTGATGTCAGCAGCGGTTCAGGCCGGTGCTGATATCATTAATGATGTGCGGGCGCTACAAGAGCCAGCGGCGCTGGAAACGGCGGCTGCTTTGCAAGTACCGGTTTGTATCATGCATATGCAGGGCGCGCCTCGTACTATGCAACAAGCACCCGATTATCAGGATGTAGTGCAACAGGTTTACGATTACCTGCTACAGCGCGCTGTCGAATGTCAGCAAGCGGGTATCGCGGCGGCACAAATAATACTGGATCCGGGCTTTGGCTTCGGTAAGAATCTGTCTCACAATTATCAGCTATTAGCCGCATTAGATAAGTTTGTGCAAAGCGGTTATCCGCTGCTGGCCGGCATGTCACGTAAGTCGATGATCGGCCAACTATTAGATATACCAGTGAGCGAGCGCCTGGCGGGCAGTTTGGCCTGTGCTACGTTGGCAGCCTATGCCGGGGCGCAAATTATCCGGGTGCATGACGTTAAAGAAACTGTGCAGGCTGTGCGGGTGGCCGCAGCGGCACGATACGGAGTTTAAGGAATGAGCAGAAAATATTTTGGTACTGATGGTGTGCGCGGACGAGTTGGGGATTTTCCGATTACCCCGGAGTTTGCGATGAAACTAGGCTGGGCAGCCGGGCGGGTGTTATCTGAGCGAGGTACCCGTAAGGTATTGATTGGTAAAGATACCCGCATTTCAGGTTATTTACTGGAGACCGCTTTAGAGGCTGGTCTGATTGCCGCGGGAATCGATGTACGACTGTTAGGCCCCATGCCAACACCGGCAGTGGCCTATTTAACCCGTACTTTTCGTGCTGAGGCGGGCATTGTGATCAGTGCATCACATAACCCTTATTATGATAACGGTATTAAGTTTTTCTCAGCCGACGGCACCAAACTACCCGATGAGGTTGAGCTGGCCATTGAGCATGAGCTGGAACAACCGATGCTGTGTGAGCCATCTGAAAAGCTGGGTAAGGCAACCCGGATTAATGACGCGGCCGGCCGTTATATTGAATTTTGCAAAAGCCATTTGAGTAACCATTTATCTTTAAACGGATTAAAACTGGTCGTTGATTGTGCCCATGGTGCTACCTACCATATTGCACCGGCGGTGTTTAAAGAGTTAGGGGCAGAGGTTATTGCTATTGGGTGTAAACCAGATGGTCTGAATATTAACGATCAATGTGGTGCAACCCATACCGACTTACTGCGTGAAACTGTGTTAGCACAGGGCGCAGACCTGGGGATTGCTTACGATGGTGACGGTGACCGGGTAATGATGGTCGATAATTCTGGGCGGGTGCTGGATGGCGATGAAATTGTATACATTATTGCCCGCGCAGCGAAAGAAGGCGGCACCTTACAAGGTGGCGTAGTCGGCACTCTGATGAGCAATATGGGGTTAGAGTTAGCACTGGCCCGTCTCGACATACCTTTTGTACGCAGCAATGTTGGCGATCGTTACGTGATGGAATTGTTGCGGGAGAAGAACTGGCGTATTGGCGGTGAAAACTCTGGCCATGTGCTGAATCTGGATCACACCTGCACGGGTGATGGCATTATCGCGTCACTACAGGTACTGAATGCGATGTTGGGTAGTGGTAAGTCGCTGGCGGCACTTTGTGCTGATATGCGCAAACTCCCGCAGGTTCTGGTCAATGTGAAGTTTGCTAAAGGTTCGGCACCGCTGGATAAGTTGAATGTGCAACAAAGTATTCGCGAAGTTGAACAAGCGCTGACGGGTACTGGCCGGGTGTTAATTCGTAAGTCCGGTACTGAGCCCCTGATCCGGGTGATGGTTGAGGGTGAAGATGAAACGCTGGTGCGGCAATACGCTGAACAAATTGCTGCCGCGGTTAAAATCGCCAGTTAATCAGTTAAAAAATGTGCAACCAAGCGCCATTATGACCGAAAAGCTTGTTCTAACAGACAAGCTTGGTTACTATCAGCCCGTTTTAGTAATGGATAACCATCAATGGCGCTTAAACCTCTGATTGCAGCCAACTGGAAGATGAATGGCAACCGCGAACTCGTTAGTGCAGCAACGGCAGCTTTAGTTGCGCTGGATAGCGATGTCGAAGTGTTGATTTGTCCGCCAGCTACCCTGTTAACGGTTTTCCCGGCACAACGTAACTTTGCGTTGGGCGGACAGGACGTCAGTGCTGAACCCTCAGGTGCTTATACCGGTCAACTGAGTGGTGTTTTATTGCAGGAAGCCGGCGCCAGTTTCTGTTTGGTTGGCCACTCTGAGCGGCGGCAATACCAATTTGAATCCGATACGCTGATTGCGGATAAAGTGGCAGCGGCGGTTGCTCAGGGTCTTACTCCAGTGCTTTGCATCGGTGAAACGCTGGCCGAGCGGCAGCAAGAAAAAACTGAGCAGGTTCTTGCGAAACAACTAGCTGCAGTGTATGCTTCGCAGCCCGAATTACTGAGCAAATCGGTAATTGCCTATGAGCCAATTTGGGCCATTGGTACCGGCGAGTCGGCAACACCGGAGCAGGCGCAGCAAACACATGCGTTTATCCGGGCGGAATTAAGCCGTTACGATGCTGAAGCGGCAACGCAGTTAAGAATTTTATATGGCGGCAGTGTCAATGCAGCGAACAGCGCAGCACTTTTTGCACAGCCAGACATAAATGGTGCTTTGGTTGGCGGAGCCAGCTTAAAGCCTGATGAGTTTGTACAAATTTGCCTGAGCGCAAAGGACTAAGTATGTACGAGATTTTTATTGCTTTATATTTGTTAATTTCACTGGCTCTGATTGGCCTGGTACTGATTCAGCACGGTAAAGGCGCCAGCATGGGCGCAGCGTTCGGTGCAGGCGCTTCGGCAACAGTATTTGGTTCTTCAGGTACCGGTAATTTCCTGACCAAGACTACTACAGTACTGGCGACCTTGTTTTTTGTGCTGAGTATTGTGCTGGGTAACTTTACTGCTAAGCAAAGCAAGCCAGATGATGGCAGCGATTTCTTTCAGTCTGTCCCGGTAACGACCGAGCAGGCCCCTGCCAAAAAAGATGACGTCAACGACATTCCGGTAGGCAATTAAGTTTTACGCCGAGATGGTGAAATTGGTAGACACGCTATCTTGAGGGGGTAGTGTCTTCGGACGTGCGGGTTCAAGTCCCGCTCTCGGCACCAAATTAACGCAAGCATGCCTTGCGGACACAGTTCAGGCACGTTATAATGTGCGCCAGTTACGGACGCGGGATGGAGCAGCCTGGTAGCTCGTCGGGCTCATAACCCGAAGGTCGTCGGTTCAAATCCGGCTCCCGCAACCAACTTGATTGTTAAAAGTGATTATAAAAAGTCGCCCTCGGGCTCCTCTTTATAACCACGGGGCGAAGGTCGAAATCCGGCTCCCGCAACCAACTTAATTGGAATACCAGGTTATAGATAACCGCCCTCGGGCTCCTCTCTATAACCGCGGGGCGAAGGTCGAAATCCGGCTCCCGCAACCAATCAAAACCACTAATCATCGGCGATATGATTAGTGTCTGGATTCTGATTCGCCCCGCTAGTTCGGGGCGTTTTCGCATCTGGAGTCCAAGTTTTAAGTAGTAATGGGCGCTTCGCCCATTTTTTATTTGTGTTTCGGAGGTCTTTTTTGGCTAAACAAGAACAGCAACTAACTGAGCTGCTGACGCCGACTGTGGAAGCAGCCGGTTATCAACTATGGGGTATCGAGCTGCTGCGTGCTGGCCGTCATACCACCTTGCGGATCTTTATCGATAAAGACGATGGCATCACTGTTGATGATTGTGCCGTGGTCAGTCGTGAAGTTAGTGCTCTGCTGGATGTTGAAGATCCTATCCCAACGGAATATACGCTGGAAGTCTCGTCTCCCGGCCTGGATCGCCCATTATTTACCGAAGCACAATTCGCACGCTACGTTGGCCAGAAAATCGAGGTTAAATTGACTGTACCTCAGGATGGCCGGCGCAAATTTAAAGGCACACTAACGGCGCTTGATGGCGATATGTTGGTAATGGAAGTAGATGGCAAACCCTTTAGTTTGCTTGTCGATAACATTGATAAAGCAAACGTGGTGCCGGTATTTTAACCGGCCCGGGTAGCATCAGAACGAGGCATAGACCATGGCAAAAGAAATATTATTAGTTGTTGATGCGGTGTCGAACGAAAAATCCGTGCCGCGGGAAAAGATTTTCCAGGCGCTGGAATTCGCATTAGCCGCTGCCACTAAAAAGAAAAACGAAGGCGATATCGAAGTTCGCGTTAGCATTGATCGTAAGACGGGCTCTTATGAGACCTTTCGCCGTTGGGAAGTCGTTGCCGATGATGCGGTGATGGAGCATCCGTACCGTGAAATCACGCTATCTGCCGCACAATATGACGAACCCAATCTGAAAATTGGCGATTTTGTTGAAGAACAAATTCCATCTATTGAATTTGACCGCATTACCACGCAAATGGCGAAGCAGGTTATCGTGCAAAAAGTCCGCGAAGCTGAACGGTCTCAAGTGGTTGAAGCCTATCTGGATCAAGTGGGTGAGTTAGTCACTGGCGTGGTGAAAAAAGTTAACCGCGACAGCATTATTGTTGATCTGGGTAACAATGCTGAAGCCATGTTACCGCGCGAAGAGATGTTACCACGCGAAACTTACCGGCCGGGCGATCGCTTACGTGCCTTACTGTTTGATGTAAAACCAGAAGCTCGGGGTGCACAGTTATTTTTAAGCCGTGCCAAGCCAGAAATGCTGATGGAACTGTTCCGCATTGAAGTGCCGGAAATTGGCGAGGAAATGATTGAACTGCGTGGTGCAGCCCGCGACCCGGGTTCACGGGCGAAGATTGCCGTGAAGAGCAATGACCGCCGCATCGACCCTGTGGGTGCTTGTGTTGGTATGCGTGGTTCACGGGTGCAGGCTGTCTCTAATGAACTGGGTGGCGAGCGGGTTGATATCGTGTTGTATGACGACAACGATGCCCAGTTTGTAATCAACGCCATGGCACCGGCCGAAGTGGCGTCAATCATCGTGGATGAAGATGCCCATTCAATGGATATTGCGGTTGAGGATTCTAACCTGGCGATGGCAATTGGCCGTAACGGTCAGAACGTGCGTCTTGCCAGTCAGTTAACCGGTTGGGAACTGAACGTGATGTCAGTTTCTGATATGAAGAAAAAGCACCAGGAAGAGACCGAGAAAGTTCGCCAGCAGTTTATGGATGCGCTGGAAATTGACGAAGACTTTGCCGAAGTGCTGGTTGACGAAGGTTTCTCAACGCTGGAAGAAATTGCTTATGTACCGATCAGCGAATTGCTATCAATTGATGGTTTAGACGAAGACACCGTCGAGGTGTTACGTAGCCGTGCCAAAGATGTATTAACCACTCGCGCGCTGGCTAATGAGGAATCTCTGGAGGGCGCCAAGCCGTCAGAAGCACTGTTAGCGCTGGAAGGATTAGATACCCATACTGCTTATGTCATCGCCAGCAAAGGTGTTATCACGCTGGATGACCTTGCAGAACTAGGAACCGACGATTTGTTAGAAATTGTAGAAATGCCTGAAGAGAAAGCCGCAGCCCTGATTATGGCTGCCCGTAATATCGTCTGGTTTAATGAAAGTAACTAAGTAGTCAACGGAGGTAACAACACAAATGGCAGAAGTCACCATAGAAAAACTGGCCAGTGATGTCGGTACTACTGTTGATCGGTTAGTGCAACAATTTGCTGATGCAGGCATTACCAAGGCCCAGGGCCAAACGGTAAGCGAAGACGAGAAAAAAGCATTGCTTGAGCATTTGAGCAAGCAGCATGGCGGTAAACCGGCAGAGCCGGCAAAGCTGACCTTAAAGCGCAAAGAGAAAACCACCCTGAGTGTCGCCGGTGGCGCAGGTCGCAATCGTGAAATTCAGGTAGAAGTGCGTAAGCAAAAAACCTATATCAAAAAGCCAATGCTGGATGAAGCTACGCTAAAAGCGCAGGAAGAAGCCCGCCTGGCTGAAGAAAAAGCCCGTGCTGAGGCTGAGGCCGCCCGGTTAGAGGCTGAGCGTGTTGCCCGTGAACAGGCGCAACAGCGTGCGAAAGAGGAAGCTGAGCGTAAAGCAGCTGAAGCCCGTAAGCGCGAAGAAGCGAAAAATGCCCAGCTAGCCAAAGACGATCCGGAAGAAGCGGCACGTCGCGCAGCGAAAGAAGAAGCCCGTAAAGAAGCCGAGCGCATTCGCCAGCAACAGGAAGCAGAAGCGCTGCGCAAACTGGAAGAAGAAGCCCGGCGTCAGGCAGAAGAAGCCCGTCGTTTAGCGGAAGAAAACAGTGAGCGTTGGGCGCAGGAAGAAAAAACCAAACCTACCGATAATGATGATTATCACCTGACTAGCAACCAGTTTGCCAAGCAGGCTGAAGACGAAGTTGACGCTAAAGAAGAGCGTGCAGGTCGTCGCGGCGTAGGTAAAAAAGCGCCGGTGGCCAAAGGGAAAAAGACCAAAGACGATGTTAACGATAAAGAAGCCTTTAATCGTGCTAACCGTCATGCCAAGAAAAAGAAAACCCCAACCAGTATGCAGCATGGCTTTAACAAGCCTGCCCAGCCGGTAGAGCGGGAAGTCAAAATTGGTGAAACCATTACTGTTGCCGAATTGGCAGCGAAAATGGCAGTTAAAGCCTCTGAAGTGATCAAGGCGATGATGAAAATGGGCGCGATGGCGACCATTAACCAGGTGATTGATCAGGAAACAGCGGCCATTGTCTGTGAAGAAATGGGCCACAAGTTTATTCTGACCAAAGAAAACGAGCTGGAAGAAGCGGTGATGTCAGACCGTGAAGGTCAGGGCGAGCTGGAACCACGCGCACCTGTGGTGACCGTTATGGGTCACGTTGACCATGGTAAGACTTCATTACTGGACTATATCCGTAAAGCCAAGGTTGCCGCCGGCGAAGCCGGTGGTATTACCCAGCATATCGGTGCTTACCATGTAGAAACGCCACGCGGTATGGTGACCTTCCTGGATACACCGGGTCACGCGGCCTTTACTTCAATGCGGGCTCGTGGTGCTAAAGCCACGGATATCGTAATTCTGGTTGTTGCTGCTGACGACGGTGTAATGCCACAAACCAAAGAAGCGATCCAGCACGCCAAGGCCGGTAATGCACCGTTAGTTGTTGCGGTAACGAAAGTCGATAAACCGACTGCTGATATCGACCGGGTGCGGAATGAGTTGTCGCAGTATGGCGTCATTTCGGAAGAATGGGGCGGCGATACGCAGTTTGTACCGGTGTCGGCTAAAACCGGTCAGGGCATCGACGACCTGCTGGAAGCCATTCTGAACCAAGCAGAACTGCTGGAATTACAAGCGGTCCACAAAGGCCTGGCGAAGGGCGTGGTGATTGAATCCCGCTTGGACAAAGGCCGTGGTCCGGTCGCCTCTATCCTGGTACAGGAAGGCACCCTGACTCAGGGCGATGTGGTGCTGTGTGGCTTTGAGTACGGCCGCGTGCGGGCCATGCGTGATGAAAACGGTAAAGAAGTGAAAACTGCCGGCCCATCTATTCCGGTCGAGATTTTAGGTCTGTCCGGTGTACCGCAAGCTGGTGACGAAGTGACAGTGGTGAAAGACGAGCGTAAAGCCCGTGAAGTTGCACTGTATCGTCAGGGCAAGTTCCGCGATGTGAAACTGGCGCGGCAGCAAAAAGCTAAGCTGGAGAATATGTTCGCCAACATGTCTGAAGGCGATGTGTCTGAGCTGAATATCGTGCTGAAAGCAGACGTACAAGGTTCGGTGGAAGCGATCACTGAATCTCTGATGAAGCTGTCGACGGACGAAGTAAAAGTGAAGATTGTCGGCTCAGGCGTAGGTGGTATTACTGAAACTGACGTCTCGCTGGCTGCGGCTTCTTCTGCGATCATTATCGGCTTTAACGTCCGTGCTGATGGTTCGGCTCGTAAACTGGTCGAGGACGAAGGTCTGGATCTGCGTTACTACAGCATCATTTATGAGCTGTTAGACGAAGTGAAGCAGGCAATGACCGGTATGTTGGCGCCAGAGTTTAAGCAACAGATCATCGGTCTGGCCCAGGTACGCGATGTGTTCCGCTCACCGAAGTTTGGCGCTATCGCCGGCTGTATGGTTACCGAAGGTATCATCAAGCGCAATGCGCCAATCCGCGTACTGCGTGATAACGTGGTGATTTACGAAGGTGAACTGGAGTCACTGCGTCGCTTTAAAGATGACGTTAGCGAAGTACGTCAGGGCTTTGAATGTGGTATCGGTGTGAAGAACTACAACGATGTGCGCGAAGGCGACCAGATCGAAGTGTTTGAAACGATCCAGGTAGAACGTACGCTATAATAGCAACGGCTTACCGATAAACAGGGGCACAGGTTGCCCCTGTTGTGTTTAAGTCTCGGCAGCGCTACGCTGCAGCATGAGACTAAGGATAAGATAATGAAAGAGTTTTCCCGTGTTGATCGTCTGTCACAACAGATGAAAAAAGAAATGGCAGTGATCCTGCAGCGCGAAATTAAAGATCCCCGGCTGCACACCATGATCACCGTGTCCGATGTTGAAGTATCGCGCGACTTATCGCATGCCAAGGTGTTTGTCACCTTCCTCGGTATGGATGATAGTAAGGTGGAAGATAACCTGAAGATCCTGAACGAAGCTTCTGGTTTTATTCGCAGTTTAATCGGTAAAAGGATCCAAACCCGCATTGTGCCACATATCCGCTTTGCCTTTGATCAGTCGCTGAATGAGGGTATCCGGATGGCCAATCTGGTAGATACAGTGCGCAAAGACGATGAGCGTAAGCGTCAGCAAGCAGGCCCTAATCCGGAAGCGGAAGAACTGGAATAATGCGTGCCCGTAAAAATGCCCGGCCGGTACATGGTATCCTGCTGCTGGACAAGCCGTTAGAGGTCAGTAGTAACGGTATTTTGCAACGGGTGCGTTGGCTCTATCAGGCGCAAAAAGCCGGTCATACCGGCGCGCTGGATCCGATGGCGTCCGGCTTGCTCCCGATTTGTTTTGGTGAGGCCACCAAATTTAGCCAATTTTTGCTGGATACTGATAAAACCTATCAGGTGACCGCTACCTTTGGTATTCGTACCACTACCAGTGATGCCGAGGGCGAGGTCGTTAGTGAAAAAGCAGTCAGTTTTAGCGAGCCTGAGCTGACCGCAGCGATGCAGCAACTGAGCGGTGATATTTTACAGGTGCCGACGATGTTCTCGGCGTTGAAGTATCAGGGCCAGCCCCTGTACAAATACGCCCGGCAGGGCATTGAGGTGCCACGCGAAGCGCGGCCGATCAGTATCTATCGCTTTGAGCTGCTGTCGCGCACGGCACAGACCGCAGATTTTATTGTACATTGCTCCAAAGGCACCTATATCCGTACCCTGATTGACGATCTGGGCGAACTACTGGGCTGTGGGGCTCATGTCAGCCGTTTACACCGGGTGCAGGTAGGGCCTTTTCAGGCGGCGCAAATGGTCACACCGCAACAGCTGGAAGCGCTGAATGAACAGCAGGACTGGGCGGCGTTGGATGCATTACTGTTACCGATGGATGCCGGGTTACAGGGCTTACCCAGCCAGGTTCTGGATGCTGCGCAGCAAAAAGCCATTATGCATGGCCAAAGTTGTCAGGTGGCCGCGGCGGATGCCGAAGTAGTGAAACTCTATGCCGAATCAGGCCAGTTATTGGGTATTGGTGAAATTGTGTCGGGTGAACTGAGTAGCCGCCGGCTGATTAATCTGGCGGCGTTAGCACCGACAGTTGCCGACGACAGCAGTTTACTTGCTTAAAACAGGCTGGCCCTGTACAATGCGCCGGCAGTTTTGCTGCCGCTGGATGAGTGATCGGCGGTTAGCGTATTTTAGTTCACTCACATTTGGAGACATACCATGTCATTAAGCGCTGCTCAAAAAGCACAAATCGTTGCTGAATACGCTGTTAAAGCGGGCGACACCGGTTCACCAGAAGTACAGGTTGCCCTGTTAACTGCTTCTATCAACCACCTGCAAGGCCACTTTGCCGAGCACAAGCACGACTTCCACTCACGTCGTGGTCTGCTGCGCATGGTTAGCCAGCGCCGTAAACTGTTAGACTACCTGAAAGGCAAAGATCTGGCGCGTTACAGCAGCCTGATCGAGCGTTTAGGCTTACGTCGTTAATCGACGTCAGTAAAAGAAGAGGCTTTCGGGCCTCTTTTTTTATGGTGCGCCGGGCATGGCGCGCAGCGCCTTGACCGGCGCTATCTGCTGACTGTGGTGGTTAGCAGGTGACTTGGAGGTGAAAGTCCTCTACACACCCGGCAAGGGGAAGTGTTAGCTGAACGGCAAG
>Ga0181595_10000451_pt1 | contig 45228 bp, 41 predicted proteins | sample 041ome_7_FD_145604 | JGI IMG/M metagenome (GOLD analysis project Ga0181595, IMG submission 145604) | Coastal salt marsh microbial communities from the Groves Creek Marsh, Skidaway Island, Georgia - 041401AS metaG (spades assembly) | ecosystem: Environmental > Aquatic > Marine > Intertidal zone... | reverse complement strand
CTCTGTCTTTGGGGCGACGATTACTAGCCAGATGCTTTGATGTCATAGATGAATTGATGGAAGGCATTGATGTCTTCGAGCGACTCCGACAGCATACTTTGGAGTATGCTGTTCGGTGGGAGGCTTAAAATCGTGGGGATCTATCAGGGTCTGACCAGTAGCCGAGTAGAATGCTTGCAAAAAATCGAAAGAAAAGATGGATTAAATGCACTGGTCTAACCGCTGCATCGCCCATATTTATATCATACCAGTAACAACAATCACCGGAGTGTTATGAATACTGTCTTTTCACCGATTAAACTGGGCGCGGTCGCGCTGAAAAACCGCATTGTGATGGCGCCCTTAACCCGTTGTCGTGCGACTGTCGATCACTACGCCACTGAGCTCATGGCTGAATATTATGCCCAGCGTGCCAGTGCCGGCTTGTTGATTGCCGAAGCGACCATGGTTGCTGAGGGTAACTCGTCATTTTATCGTGAACCTGGCATTTACTCTGCCGCCCATGCCGAAGCCTGGCGCCAGGTCACTAAAGCAGTACATGCGAAAGATGGCAAAATTTTCCTGCAGATCTGGCACGGTGGCCGCGCTTGTCACCCGGCATTAAATAACGGCAAAGTGCCGGTATCTGCCGGCACCACCGCCATTAACGATTACACTCATACCCCTGAGGGCAAAAAGGATTACACCGCGCCACGTCAGCTAACCACAAATGAAGTGGCAGAGGTGGTCGAACAATTCCGCCAGGCGGCGTTCTATGCCAAACAAGCTGGCTTTGACGGCGTGGAAGTCCACGGTGCCAATGGCTATTTGATTGACCAGTTCCTGCGTGATGGCATTAATAACCGTAATGACCGTTACGGTGGCAGTATCGAAAACCGTGCCCGCTTCCTGCTGGAAGTGCTGGATGCCGTGATCAGCGTCTGGGGTGCCGACCGGGTTGGTTTACGTTTATCACCTCTGAACAGCTTTAACAGCGCGAAAGACAGCGACCCGGTAGGTCTTATTTCTTACCTGGCAAAAGTGTTAACTCCGTTAAAGCTGGCCTACCTGCATCTGATGCGTGCCGACTTTGCCGGTTTACAGTTTGGCGACGTGGTCAGTGCAGCACGCGCTAATTATCAGGGTAACTTACTGGTAAATATGGGTTACGATCTGGCAGAAGCGAACCAGGTAATTGGTCGCAACCAAGCCGATGCCGTGGCGTTTGGCAGTGCCTTTATCGCTAACCCCGATTTGTTTGAACGGCTGGCTCAGGGCTTACCGCTGGCGCAGCCTGATGTGGCGACCTTTTACACTCACGAAGCTCAAGGTTATACCGATTATCCTCGCGCCAGCGCCTAAAAGTTGAAACACTGGTCAGACCGGTACCGGAGTGCGGTCTGACCAGCTTAATGCGGCCTGCTTGCAGCTGGCGGTCAGCTCGGGTACAGTTGTGAGGTCAAGAATGGGGTGAGATCGGCAGATCTGGCCCCTTTTTACCTTATATACTAATAACGAGAAACTTCTTATGCATGACGCATCCTGGCGGGATTTGCCCCCGCCCACGCCTTTTTATCGCTGGATGGTGTTGCTGTTTGTCAGCCTGGCGATGTTTGGTAACTACTACATTTATGACTCGCTCTGGCCTATCGTCGATTTACTGCGCGAACAACGCGGTTTCAGCTATCAGCAAATTGGTTGGCTTTCCACTGCCTATAACGTAGCGGCACTGCTAGTATTACTAGCTGGTGGCTATTTGATTGACCGCTGGGGTACTAAAAGAGCCATTACGCTGTTTGCCTTGATTTGTTTATTTGCCGCGCTGGTTACCGCCTGGAGCCCGAATTTTGAGATGATGCTGGCCGGGCGCTTTTTGCTGGGTTTAGGTGCCGAACCCCTGATTGTTGCCGCTACCACCGTACTGGCGAAATGGTTTAAAGGCAAGGAACTCAGTTTTGCCTTTGGTATTAACCTGTCCATTGCCCGTTTAGGCTCTACTGCCGCTGACTGGTCAACCGGTTTTGCCAGCCCGCTTTACGCCAATTGGCAAGACCCATTGTGGCTGGCCACCGCCGTCGCCGGTGTCTCGGTCAGTGCTGCCATTCTGTACTGGATTTTAGAACGTCGGGCTGAAGGCCGTTATAGCCTGGGCGTCGCTGAAAATAATGACAAGCTGGAATTTAAAGGCCTATACAGCTTCAGTGCCTCATACTGGTATGTGGTCGCACTTTGTGTGGTGTTTTACGCCACGGTATTTCCATTTCGTAGCTTCGCGATTGACTACTTCCAGCAAGCGCATGGTCTGGATCGTGAAGCCGCCGGTATCCTCAGCAGCATTTTGCCGGTAGCCGCCATTATCGCCACGCCGCTATTCGGCCTTTGGGTTGATCGCATCGGTAAACGTGCCCTCTTTATGGCCGCCGGCTCACTGGTATTACTACCGCTATTCTTAATTGTAACCTATGCGCCAGCCGGCCCGCTGGTAGGTATCAGTATTCCTTTTATCGGTAGTGCCGTGGTACCACTCACCTTATTACTGGTGATCACCGTGCTGGGTATCGTATTTTCCCTGATCCCGGCAGTAATGTGGCCCTCTGTCGCCTATATTGTCGATGGTCGCCGCTTAGGTTCCGCCTACGCACTGATGACCTTCTGTCAGCAAATCGGCTGGGCAATAGTGCCGCTAACCATCGGCTTCCTAAATGATAAATTTATGGCTGGCCCGGATAATATCGACGGTTATACACCGGGTATGTGGCTTTATACCGGTATGGCATCACTGGGTTTATATTTCTCTTATAAACTCTGGCGCACCGAGCAAGGCCCGCATGGCCATGGCCTGGATACCATTACCAGCACTTCGGGGGCAGATACCGAAGCTAGCAAAGTAGCTTAAAGCAGCACTTCTATACCAGAGCTTCGGGATCTGACCCCGAAGCTCTGGTTTTTCATTCGCGGCAGCTAAATTTCGGCTAAAGTTTACATTAAGCCGGCCGTTAACCCGTTAAGGCCAAAATGTAACAGGAGCGCCGCTATGAGTACCATCAAACCCGATGCCGCGATTAATGCTAACCGCCCGACTGCCTTTAAAACCGAATTGCCGGCCAGCGCCAATGTCAAAGCGCAGGAAAACTACAGTCAGATGCTGGAAAAAACCGGCAAGGCGCAGATGAATGCCGCCATCCTGCAAGCCAACGAAAAAGTGGCATTACAAAGCGGTAATAATTCGCTGAGTTTATTGTACAAGACTGCGCTGGAAGGTATTAACAAAGAGCTGGAGCCAATTTTTGGTAAAAATGCCGCGCAAAAAATTTATGACTCCGGTATCGACACCTCACCGGAAGCTACCGCCGGGCGCATTGTCGGTTTTGCCACCAGCTTATTCTAAATCTATAAAGAGCAGCGCCCGTCAGATGATCAGGAACAGCAACTAAATGATTTTATGGCGGTGATTGGTAAAGGTATCGAACAAGGCTTTGCCGATGCGATTAAAATTCTCGAAGGTCTGCAGGTTTTTAATGGTGAAGTAAAAACCGGCGTCGACGCCACTTACGAGTTGGTGCAACAGGGTTTACAGAGCTTCCGCGAAAAGATGCTGGAAAGCTTTACCAAGCCTGAGCAGCAGCCTTCGACTGAGTGATACCCTCCCTGATTACTCGACAATACGGTTAAGATCATCTAACGTAAAGGGTATCCATCAGGGGGATTTTATGCAAAAGATTGATCGTAAAAAATATGCCCAGCTCGACGCATTGCTCTGGGACACCTCTGCCCGTTTTCTGGCTGAACGCGAAGCACTCGAAACCTACGAGCGTCGCTGGCCTTTTGTGGATGAAAAGCTGCTGACACCTAATGAGCGCCACTTAATCGAACAGCTCGCTCGCAAAGCGGGTGGCTTCTTGCCCGCCCGCGGTTGACCCTATGCGACAGCACTACCAACGTAAACATCATCAAATTATTGCCAAATGTTTGGAAAATTTTAATCCCGATTACTTGGTTGAACATGCTATTTACTTTGGTGGCGGGACTCGTATTGCACTTGAACTCGACGAGTTCCGCGAGTCTATTGATATAGATTTTTTATGTAAAGACAAGCATGCGTTTCGTGCAGTTCGTGAAGAAGTAAGCAGCAACTCTCTTGGCTCGTTGGTAAAACAAGATTTTGATTATGGGCGGGAAATCATGTTCGATCGTTACGGTGTCAGAACTTTTATTAAAATTGAGCAAACGCTGATAAAACTGGAATTTATCGCATTTGATAATTATCAGTTATCTGCTGAACCACCTGCTGACACCAACTTATTTCCAATTCCCTATTTAGACAGAACCTCCTGCTTTATGACTAAATTACTGGCAAATGCAGACAGAGCCGGTGTGAAACCATACAAAGACATTCTGGATTTGGTTGTTATGGTAAACCGCTGGGGGGCAATTCCTGAGAAGGCCTTTCTTGCTGCATATAGTCATTATGGTGAGAAAGTCGTCATGTCAGGACTTAGAAAAGCACTGAACCAACTCGATAACCAAACCCAGAACTACAAAAATACAGCCTTAGACATGGGTATTACAGCCACCTACTTCGATGACGTGATTGTAAAAACAGGGAAAGCCATGGCGGTTATTTATTGTTAGATTTTTGGTTTCTGGGGTCACGGCTGCTCTATTCGGGTTACCAACAGCTGGTCGATTTTGTAACTATCAATATCGACCACTTCGAATTTATAGCCGCCGTGCAGCACAAAGTCAGTACGTTTCGGGATCTTGCGCAGGCTATACATCATAAAACCCGCGATAGTTTCGTAATTCTCTGCATCGGGAAAGCTATCAATACCCAGCACCCGCATTACGTCGGCCAGTGGCGTTAAGCCCTCCACCAGCCAGGAGTTGTTATCCCGGGCTACGATTTGATCTTCTTCTGAGCTGACTAACTCACCCATGACGATACTCATCACATCTTTTAACGTGATAATGCCCACTACCAGCGCATATTCGTTCAGGATAATCGCGAAGTCGATACCTGCTGACTTAAAGTGTTCCAGTACTTCGTACAGTGACAAGGTATCCGGAATAATCAGTGGCGCCCGCACTATGCCCTCTTTACTCAAAGAAATAGGTTGGTTATGCAGCACCTGCATTAAAATATCCCGGGTATCAACATAACCCACCACCTGATCTAACACCTTGTCGCATACCAGAAATTTGGCATGCGGATGCTCGGCAATCTTGGCTTTGATATTGTCTTGCGATTCATCCTTGGTGAAGAAAATCAGGCTCTCACGCGCAGTCATTGCCGAGGTCACGGTGCGGGATTCCATATCAAACACGTTTTCCAGCAGTTGATGCTCGTGCTCCTGTAACACCCCCGCCTGAGCACCGGCATCCATCATTGCCATAATATCGTCCGGCGTAATGTCATCTTTGCGCATCGTTGGTACTTTAAACAAACTAAAGAATAAGTTTGCCAGACCGTTAAATAACCAAACAAAGGGGCGAAGTACCAAAATAAGAAACAACATTGGAGAAACGATGCGCAATGCAATTTGCTCCGGCGCGATCATCGCCAGCCGCTTCGGCATCAAATCGGCAAACAGAATAAATAGCGAGGTCACGAAAAATACCGATAAGGTAAACGCCGCCGGCTGTACCCAAGCTTCAGTACTTAGCAGCGATAACGCATTGGCAAAATAAGGCGTAAAGGCCGATTCACCCAAAATACCGCCCAAAATCGCCACGGCATTCAGGCCAATTTGTACCACTGTAAAAAAGTTACCCGGATGTTCCTGCAACTGCAGTACTTTTTCTGCCCGTACATCGCCTTCGGTTGCCAGCATCCGCAGTCGCATTTTGCGCGATGCGGCTAAGGCAATTTCAGAGATCGAAAAAAACGAACTGGCTGCGACCAGCAAAAACATCACCAGCAGGTATTCAAGGGTTGTCATAGATTATCCGCAACAAAGCTATTAAAAAGCGCCAGAGCCAACAGCTGTCAGCTACGCCATTGGTAGTATACGTTATTTCACTGTTCAGCCGACGCTATTATCTGGACTTTACTGAAAAATTTAGTTACAACTACGGCTAATATATAGCGAGCTGCGATAATAATATGCTTAAGTCAGCGCTTACAGTAGCCATCCTGTGTTGTAGTTTTATGACAGCCTCTGTGTCGCCGTCAGCTTATGCTTATACTCAGGATCTGGATAAACCGCTAGCGGTGTTATCGCTACAACAAGCACAAGACGCGACGCTGGAAGCACAGCTTGATCGCTACCTCAACCTGGAATTTCGTGAACCGGACACCGCTTCCGCTATACTACAAAGTATTGTTAGCCAGCTTAATGACGCTACCCCCATTGAAACCTACGTTAGAGCCAGAACTTACCAAATCCTGGCAAAGTTTTACAGTAGACAAGCCGACGCTGAAACGGAGGCAATGCAGTTACTGACCGCACTGCAAGAAAAAGCTGATAAACCTATTACTGTCAACGCCTTAACGGAAATCAATACACTCCAATTGCAGGTACTGCTGTTAAAATCACAGCTAAACGAAGCCTATCTGCACGCTGAAACCGTCAAAGAATACTTAGCGGATACCAATAATCCGCGCATTCTCTATTGGACGCACGGTATGCTGGGTAACCTCGCCCGCACCGACAGCCAGTTTGAACAGGCGTTGGTGCATTACAGTAGTGCCATGGATGCACTGCAGCAACTAAATGATGACCGTTTACCGCTACGCCGCTCGTCCCTGAACTGGCAAACGGCCCTGGTATATACCGAACTAAAAAACTGGACGCAGGCCAGACCGCTACTCGAAAATCTGATTGAAGAAGTCAAAAAGCATGGTCAGGACGATTACTTAGGTGAGCTTTATCTGACGCTCGGTTATGTGCTTAGTATGAAAAAAGATTTTCAGGCGGCGGAACAAATCAACCGGCAAGGACTCGACTTAGCCAGAGCGCGCAAACAACCATCTTTAGCGCTGACCTTTATGAATAACCAAGCGTCAATTCTGATTGAAGAACAACGCTACGCCGAAGCGAAAACCCTGCTGGAAACAGCACTAGCGGAAGCTGAAGCGTTAGAAGATCCCAACACTTATCAGATTATGCGCTTTAATCTCGGCTATATCCGCGTGATGCAGGGCGATACTGCGGCAGGTTTAGCGCAGATGGAAGCGGCCTATGCTTATTATGCAGAGTTTGGCGTTAAGACCGAGCTGGAAGGCCATCTGGAATGGCTGGCCAAGGCCTACCGCGCGGCCGGCGATTATTTAAAACTGGCTGATACGCTGCAACAACAAATGGCGCTACGTGAGGAAATTTTCTCGGAAAACAGAGAAAAGCGGATCAATGATTTGCAAAGCCGTTACGATATGAAATCGCAAGCGCAGCGGATCACCATTTTGCAGCAGCAAAATGAGTTACAGGAAGAGCTGATTAAAAACAAACAGCTACAACAACAAATTACCCTGCTATTTATTATTCTGATGGGGCTGGCTGCTGTGATGCTGGTGCAGTTGTACCGTAAAGTACGCCGCTCTAATTTGCGGCTGCGGGAAATGAATAAACAACTGGAATATCAGTCGCTGCGCGATCCCTTAACGGGTTTGTATAACCGCCGCGCCATGCAGGAAAAAATGGCAAAACGCCATCAGGAAAGCCAACCCGCACGCTGTGCACTCTTACTGCTGGATATCGACTTCTTCAAACATATTAATGATCATTATGGCCACGCTGCCGGCGATGCGGTGTTGATTGAAATCAGCCAACGCTTACAGGCGCTTTGTCAGGAGACTGAACTATTAATCCGCTGGGGTGGTGAGGAGTTTTTAATCGTGTTGCAGCGCCCACAGCAAGACGATATCGACCAGCTCTGCCAGACACTGCTCCATAAGGTGTCTGAGCTGCCAGTACTGTTTGAAGGCAAAGAAATTCCCGTTACCATCAGCGGTGGCTTTATCAACCTGCCCTTTGCCGGCGTGCCAGAGCATCAATTCAACTGGGAACGCGTACTTCAGGTGGCCGATATGGCACTGTACCTGAGCAAAGTGAACGGCCGTAATCAAATCAACCTGGTAACCGGCCTGAATGTGCCGTTTGCCGATGCCGAACCCCATCTGCAATCCGATCTGTCAGGCGCCATTCGCGAGAACATGATCCAACTCCACACCACCAACGGCTAACTTATCCACACGTCTCCGGTACGGGCCCGACTCCGGTACGGGCCCGACCAGTTTATCCACAGCACTCCGGTGCCGGTCCGAGGTCCGATCTCATACCGGTACCGGAGAATAATATGAACGCCTGCACTAAAGCATCAGGGGCGGTTATCTGAAAGGATGGATACCCCTGGTCACGGCATCGTGTGCCAAAATGGTCGTTATTAACGACAGACAACAGGGGTATCCGAGACGTGAGGATAAGTTTTGTTGAGAGAATTGGCAAGGCTATAGCCTATAGTCTAAGTTTTATTCAGCGTAAAATTTTGTAAAGTGTCGACATAAAGACCAAAAAAAGAGGCAAAAGTGATGTCTTACCGTACCGAATACCAAAAATCCGTCGACAATGCTGCCGAATTCTGGGCCGATAAGGCCCGCAAGCTGGCCTGGTTCAAGCAACCAACCCAGGCCTTAACTGAACATCAGGGACAATATCAATGGTTTGCCGACGGCGAACTTAATACCAGTTATCTGGCATTGGATTATCATGTTGAACAGGGGCGCGGTGAGCAAACAGCGCTGTTTTATGATTCACCGGTAACGAACAGCAAACGCCGCTACAGCTACCGGGAGTTGCGCGACGAAGTGGCAAAATTTGCTGGCGTATTAAAAGCGCAAGGTGTTGGCAAAGGCGATCGGGTTGTCATTTATATGCCGATGGTGCCGGAGGCCGCCATTGCCATGCTGGCGACGGCTCGTTTAGGTGCCATTCATTCCGTGGTATTTGGTGGTTTTGCGCCGCATGAGCTGGCGGTGCGGATTGACGATGCCAGTCCAAAGGTAGTGGTGAGTGCATCCTGTGGTATCGAAGTAAACCGTATTATCAGCTATAAACCATTACTGGACAGTGCACTGGAAAAAGCCAGTCATCAGCCCGAGCGCTGCATTATTTTACAGCGGCCACAACACACTGCCAGTATGGTAGCCGGACGAGATTTAGATTGGCACAGCGCTATGCAACAGGCCGCGCCTGCCGGGCCGGTTGCAGTAAAAGGGATTGATCCGCTGTATATACTATACACCTCCGGGACCACCGGTAAGCCCAAGGGGGTGGTACGTGATAATGGCGGCTATGCCGTGGCGCTGCACTACAGCATGCAAGCGATTTACAATATCAAACCGGGCGAAGTATTTTGGACTGCATCCGATGTCGGTTGGGTAGTTGGCCACTCTTATATCGTTTATGCGCCATTGCTGGCTGGTTGCACCACAATTTTATATGAAGGCAAACCGGTGTTTACACCCGATGCCGGTGCCTTCTGGCGGGTTTGTGCCGAATATGGCGTTAAAGCCATTTTCGCAGCACCTACTGCATTTCGTGCGATCCGCAAAGAAGATCCGCATGCCGAATTAATGAAACAGCATGACCTGAGTAAACTCGAAACCATCTTTATGGCTGGCGAGCGCTTAGATCCACCCACTTACCATTGGGCCTGTGAAGTCTCCGGCAAACCTGTCATCGATCACTGGTGGCAAACCGAGACCGGTTGGGCTATTTGTGCCAATTTAGCCGGTATCGAGTTATTACCAGCTAAAGCAGGTTCGGCAACACGACCAGTACCTGGCTATAACGTGCAAATTCTGGGTGACGAAGGTCAGCCGGTTGCCGCCAACCAACAAGGCAATATCGCCATTAAATTGCCTTTACCACCCGGCTGTCTAAGTACTATCTGGGGTAATCCGGACCGCTTTTTCACGGGCTATCTTAGCCAGTTTCCGGGCTACTATGCCACCGGTGATGGCGGTTATCTGGATGAAGACGGTTATTTATTTGTGATGGGCCGCACCGATGATGTGATTAACGTCGCAGGGCACCGTTTATCTACCGGCGAAATGGAAGAGATTATCGCGTCGCATCCCGCCGTGGCCGAATGCTGTGTAATTGGTTTGCCAGATGAGCTAAAAGGCCAGCAACCGGTTGGTTTTGTGCTGTTGAAAAACGGCGTCACCACCGATGCCGAAACGGTACAAAACGAACTGGTAGCCCTGGTGCGGCAAGAAATCGGCGCCGTAGCCTGCTTCAAACGCGCGCTGGTGGTACCACGCTTACCGAAAACCCGCTCCGGTAAAATCTTACGTAAACTGCTGCGGCAAATCGGCGAAGGCGAAAATTACCAAATTCCTTCGACTATCGATGACCCGGCTAGCCTGCCCGAGCTAGAATCCCTAATGAAAAAACACGGCTTAGCCTGAGTTATCCACATGTCCGGTACCGGTAGGAGGTCCGAGATCGGACCGGTACCGGAGTCGTGTGGATAATTCGTAAGTTTTTATTTATTCAACATGTTCAGGGAATTGCTGCCGGCGAATACCAGCAAAAGATTTGCGGCATAAATAAAAGGTAATTGGCCGGGTAATCAACGGATACAACACCACTAATAACGCCACATAACCGGCTATGGCCCAGCCTTCAGCTCGAGCTATTAGAATAAACAACACTGATAAAATAATTAACTTAATGATATTAAGTGTAATTTTTGTTGGCGCAGGCAAGCGGTCAGCGGCAGCACGAATCACCTGCATCCGTTGCGAAAAATTCAACCCCTGCAGCTCGGGAATACTCTGGCTATTAAAATAGATCATAAACTCCACCTATAAACGCAAAACATCTGGTTACAACTGGTAAGACCGGTACCGGAGACCTGTGGATAAACTGGTCGGGCCGGTACCGGAGACGTGTGGATAGTTAATAGACGAAGGGGGAGCGAACTTCGGTAATATCTATTAGCTTAACCGGGCGGTTAAGCGGTTGTCCGCCGTCGCGACCAATGGGTATCCAAGGGATACGACCACTGCCCTTCGATGGCCTTACCGAGAATAAATCAAAGGGTATCGATAAATAGAACCCTTTGGTAAAGCTACCCTCACCATAGTCTGCCGCCGATGCATCAGTAATGGCTGCATAAGCGCCTACCACCATACCGCTGTCAAAACGTTTGGCGAAATCCACATTTACCCCTTTATCCTTTGCCAAAAATTGGCCAATGTTAAAGGTTAAGCGGGTATCCGGTAAAAAATCCGGTTGCCAATACAAATTGACATGGCCGGTTAGTACCTTGTAATCAAAGAAGCCAAATTCATTTTCATACGAACGCTGACGCACGTAGTTTAAATCGAAACCCACAGCAAAATTGCTATCTACCGGCCGATACAACAACTCAGTACCCACACCACCAAACATGGTTTCAAGGTAACCGCCATAAGCCTGCGCAAACCATGAAGGTGCAATTTCCTGCTGCCAGTGACCATAAACGTTATCAACGGTAAACTTACTGCGCGTTACATACTCACGCACATAAGTACGTACCCGCGGCAAATTAGATTCCAGAGCATCCACTTTAAAATTAAAGTTGTCGAAGTTTTCCAGCAAGGTCAGCTTGGCCGCACCATTAACGCTAAACTGATTATTGAAGCGATAGCCACCGCCCAAAAATACGCCACCCTGATACATATAAAAGCTTTCCGGATTACCAAAAGACTGGATCCAGAAGGTCTCTATACCGGTATAAAAACCACGGTCGTCGGTCAGTTTCACCAAGCTCAGCGCCTCAGGGTCTGGCTGCTGCCTAACATAGGTAGAGCGGATATCCGGCCGCAATACATCATATGATGCCGCCGCAACAAAAGCATCTACATCGATAACTTTCTCTAATTGCGGCATACTGGCAGCATACTCAACAACCCTAATGGTTTTTATCTGCGGTGGTAATTGGCGAACAATTGCCCGGCCAATACGCTCGGTGAGCTCTACGTCATCACGATAGGCCAGCGAAATACCATGAATAATAAATTCATCTTCCTGTACCGAGATACTCTTCGGTAAAAAGTGTGCATTGTTATACAGGTTATGGGTAAGCACATTAAAATTGATATTAGCCGGAATTTGCGCGCGATCGGCATTTTCAATTGGTAACATCGCCGGCTTAATTTTTACCTGCTTAGCCGTATGCATATTAAACGCATAATGCACACCGAAACCCAAGGTATTACCGCGCTGATAATTGATATCGAAGGTAAAATCCTGCCATTGATAATTGGCACCTAAGTTCCAGCGGCTATCTTGAGGCAACACCCCGGCACGATCACGCGAATAATCGTTACCTTCGTATTCCAGCTTCAGGCTTAGCGGCTGCCAGGGCGTTTGGTAAACTACACCGCCGAATACCGAAGCAGAGCCTTTAAAAAACTTTTTATATTCAATTTTACCACCCTGACCGCTGGTGCCACCGGGACGACTACAAAAGCTGTCACGAACTTCACAAAAGGGGTTAGTAATATTACCGGCAGCCCCCAAATAGCCCCACCCCATGCCTAAGTGAAAATCGAAATCCCCGACGCGTTTACTAAAGTTAACAAATTCGCTCTCAAATAAGCCGGTACCACCAAAATCCCTAAAGCCCACTGACATTTCAGGCAAGTACTGGCTTTCTTGCCATAGCCGAAATTTAACATCCAGACCTTTATCTTTTAATGTCTGATCTCCACTAAAACCAGGACTTTGACTATACAAACGGGTACGCACATCGGTATAACGGGCAGTAGCTTCCATCCACGGGAAAAGCTGAATACTTACCGACCAAAAACGGTACTCCTGGTTATCAGTATAGTTAAGCGACACATTGCCTTCTTCAGCCATACGGGCGGTCGGGGTTTGCCATAGGCCAACACCACCATGTACGCCTTGAGTAACAGCAGTAGGAGCTTGCTGCCAGGTCGCGGGTACCTGCTCAGCAGCCACAACTGCTGGCATACATAGTAGCGCCAATAAAGAGCGTTTAAACGTAGGAGTGTTTGCTTGCATTAATACATCCTATGCACAGCCAGCGCTGGAATGTGTTTATTTAACGCTGAAAAATCAGCTGAAAACCAACCGGTGGCAAAAGGGATATATACCATTGCCCCCGGCATTACCTCGAGGTGTTGCCAGTTCCATGACTGAGTACCCGCGTTAAGGATCCGCCCATCGGGCTGAATAACCACCACAAATTGCGGATCGGCAACCGAAAGCAAAGGTAAACCAACAAGGTAACTTTGCACAGTAGTAGCATCAATATGCTTCATGGTTACACTGTATGGCACGGCACCAAAAAAGCGTACCCCGGTGGGGCGCTCTGTTAATAATAACTGATATTGACCTGGCTCAAAACGTGGGTTTAGGGCGGCATCTGCCCTGGCTAAATCATAATCAATACGAATAGGGATGCGCTGCCCTAACTGCCAGCCTGTTAACTCTTTTTGCAAAGCCGCCAAGCCCGGCTTAAGTTGCTGATTTGTGGTGGCAATAAGAGCTTGCAACTGTTGCAACAGCTGCTGGCGCTGCATTTCTGGCTTTGCGTTTAACAAAAACAATTTACTGGCAGGCCAGTACCAGGGCTGGCTTAAAGCCTGTGGTGCAAGCACTTCAACCAACCTTGGGCGTTCGGTAAAAGTGTATTGCTGCTGATTAACCGTAACGGTTACCGAAGTATTTTTTACCAGCGTGGCAGCCAGTGCGGTAGTTGTCACGCCCAGCAGTATTAACACAGCTGTAAATAAGGCAGCAAAGCGTTGTTTAATAGTCATATTGCGTCCTCCGCTACCACTACCCCAGCACGCTGTAAATGGCGTACTACTTCACTGATAAAAATCAGCTGTAGCGGCGCCATACCCGGCGCTAACTGTTGCTCGCTTTGTAAAACTACACCAGTGGTCGCATCCAGCCAAAAAGTATTTTGCCAGCGGCCATCAAAGCGCATAAAAGCCGACGGTGTTTCATAATTCAGGGTTTCAGTTACTTTGGTTACAGCAATTTGTTGATTAAAGAAGGTTAAATAATGCCCAGTCTCAGCCTGAAAACTGGAGCGAATACTATAACCATATTCACCTGCTGCCCAGTCGGCATTACGAAACCAAATAGCGCCCGCCTGCCGGGGCGCCTTAAGCGGATCGGCCTGCCTGTTACTTAAATACAGCAAATCATTGTGCAAACCACTGGTTCGCACAATACGCCCGCGCTCTGTTACTAATAACTCTTTCGTCGCCGAGATCCATTTATATTGGTTTTGTTCAATATACATTAAGCCCAAAGCCGCCTGCGGCTGTTCGCCAGAGCGTACATATAAAAAATCATTAGGGGCTTCTTGTATGGCTTTAAAGGTGAGATTAACGTCAGGTTTTGCAGCCAACGCAACCTGAACCATGTCAACATAACTTCTATAGGTGCCAGAGCAGCCAGATAACAGCAGCAAAGCGCCCAACACTAACAGCCGAAAACCAGCCATAGCCAAGGTATCTCCGTAAAAAACCGAAAAAAAAGCCGCCTATTGGCGGCTTTTAATTTAACCAAGCTTAGTTAACTGGAGTAACAATAGCTGGGTAAGTAGTAACAACTGGCACCGTGATGGTGCTGGTGGCGGTACCGGTACCGGTAACGGTTACGGTTACGCCATTGTTGGTACAAACACCGGCAACTGGTACGCCATCACCTTCGTTACAAATTAACGTAAATTCTGGATCCGTAGGATCAGTTGGTATTACCGGGTTATTCTGCGAGTTTGACACAATGGCTGCAGCAACTGCAGCGGTTACGCCAATTGCTGTCAACGATGCAACTGTAATAGAACCGAAAGTTGCAGTGGCACTTCCACCCGCACCTTCTTGTTGTGCCTGTGCACCGAAAGTCATTGTCAGCGCCAAGGCTGCAACAGCTAATTTCTTCATCGTTCTTCCCTCTTTTAATGAACTGTTAAACTGTAACAAGATTAACTTAATTTGTGCCCTTTAGCAACCAAACACGGTTGACATAAATTCATCTTTAGCCAAAAAATCAGGCAATTTGTTGTTCGCTTGCAGCTGCAGGCGTAACCACGGGTGGCATTTTATCTTTTGCCAGCACCGCAAATTGTTTTACCGTTTCTAAGGCACAGGCTGCATTTACCACCAAATCACTGGTGGCATTACTATAATTAAACTCTGTTGGAGCACTGCGGATCAGCTCAATAATGTCTTCAACGGCAAATTGCTCACAGGCCCTGTCTAAACGCTGCAATAAATGCAACATTTCTGGCCAGGTTAAACATACTTCGTCTGCAGCCATAATACGGCTATGATCGGTTTTACGCACATTGTTGCCGACTAACAGCTCTTCATATAGTTTTTCACCTGGTCGTAAACCGCTGTATTTAATCTCAATATCACCATGCGGATGCTCTTCATCGCGCACTTCTAACCCCATCAGGTGCACCATACGACGAGCTAAATCGGCTATTCTTACCGGTTCGCCCATATCCAGTACGAAAACATCACCGCCTTTACCCATAGCACCGGCCTGAATAACCAACTGCGAGGCTTCTGGTATGGTCATAAAGTACCGAATAATATCTTTATGGGTAACAGTAATTGGGCCACCTTTACGAATTTGTTCGCGAAACAGTGGTACAACGGAACCAGACGACCCCAATACGTTGCCAAAGCGTACCATACAAAAACGGGTTCGGCTTTGATGCTGTGCCAAGCCCTGCAACACCAGCTCAGCCAAGCGCTTCGAGGCCCCCATGACATTAGTGGGCCGCACCGCTTTGTCAGTAGATATTAGTACAAAGGTTTCTACCCCAGCCTTTATAGCCGCTTCGGCGGTATACCAGGTGCCGAACACATTATTGCGCACGCCTTCAACCACATTATACTCAACTAAAGGCACATGCTTATAAGCCGCGGCATGATAAACCGTATGCACACCAAAGGTGCGCATTACCGTTTCTAAACGACTTTGGCGCTGCACCGTGCCCATTACCGGCACTAAATTAACATCCAAGCCCTCGTTGCAGATAATTTGTTTCAGCTCGCGTTCGATGGCATACAACGAGTATTCCGATAACTCAAACAGCACCAGGGTGACGGGTTCGCACTTAATAATTTGCCGGCATAACTCGGCACCAATAGAGCCGCCCGCACCGGTCACCATTACTACCTTGCCTTTAATATTGGCATGCAGCAGTTTTTTCTTCGGCGCTACCGGGTCGCGGCCTAACAAGTCTTCAATTTTAACGTCTTGCAGTTCGTCAATACGCATGCTGCCGTTAACTAAATCACTCATCCCGGGAATTGATAACACCGGAATCGGCAGCTCTTCCAGTTTGTCTAACACTTCACGGCGCCGGGAGCGACTGGCTGAAGGCATCGCCAACAAAATACGGCCGATATTACGTTGTTTAACAATACCTGCAATATTGTCCGGGCTGCTTACCGGAATGCCTAAAATGGTAGAACGCTGTAAGGTGGTATCATCATCGACAAACATCACCGGATGATACTGTTCGCCGTTAATCAATGCCTGAGCCAATTGCCGGCCAGATGAACCGGCACCGTATATAAGTACCCGGGTTTTATGGCTGTTATTATTGGGTCTGAGCAATAATCGTGCGCCCAAACGCACCCCGCCTGAGGTAACCAATGCCAGCAATGCATACACCACCACCATATTGGTTTTGTCGTGCACCCCTAATACCGCAAACAATAGCGCTAATATCACGCCACTACCCATGATGCCGAAAATAACAGCACCTAAGGCATGCTGCCCAACATAGCGAATTACCGCGCGATACAAACCCAGCTTAGTAAAAATCAGTAAGGTAAGCGGCAGCGTTATAACAAACGCCAGCACCATAAGCTGAAATTGGCTAATATCACCATTTTGGGTAAGCACAAAAGACAACAGCAACGACATGGTTAAAAACAACGAATCTATTACTACTGAAATTATGCGCTTAGCCGAACGCGGCAGCGCCAGCAACCATGCAAGCATTTTTTTACTCCATCGCACCGGTTTCAGTTACCGGCACCAAACACAACAAATTAGCGTGCAAGTATAGCAGCAAAGCAAAGCTATTTCATTACCCGCAACGAAACACTGAGCACTAAGCCCTCAACATTCAACATTCAACATTCAACATTCAACATTCAACATTCAACATTCAACATTCAACATTCTAACCCCCCAGCTGTTTTACCAACCACTCCTTAAAAGCCGGGCCTAAATTCTTATCGCGCAACCCAAACTCAACAAAAGCCTGCATATAGCCGAGCTTATTACCGCAGTCATGGCTACGGCCCTTGATTTGATATGCATTTACTTGTTGCTGATCCAATAACATCGCAATGGCGTCGGTTAATTGAATTTCGTCGCCGGCACCTATTGGCGTACGTTTAAGGCACGGCCAAATATCCTTGCTAAACACATAGCGACCCACAACCGCTAAATTGGATGGAGCTTGCTCAACTGTCGGTTTCTCGACAATCTCTGTCATTTTAACCGAGTCACCCGGGGCTAACTCCACGCCAGCCACATCAGCAATACCATAATTACTCACGTTTTGCTTCGGAACAGGCTCAACCATTACCTGACTTACTTGTGACTCTGTAAACAATTTGACCATTTCGGCTAAATTATCTTGTTTTAAGTCACAGTCATAACTATCAACTATCACATCGGGCAGTAGCACGGCAAAAGGGGCATCACCAACCAGCGGCAAAGCACACAATACAGCGTGACCAAGCCCCTTAGCCTCACCCTGGCGGACATGCATAATGGTTACGTCTTTCGGGCAAATATTTTGTACTTCATCCAATAACTGGCGCTTTACCCGCTTTTCCAGCATGGACTCCAGTTCAAAACTTTTATCAAAATGGTTTTCAATGCTATTTTTTGATGAGTGCGTAACCAGCACAATTTCTTTTATGCCCGCAGCAATACACTCTTGCACCACATACTGAATAAGAGGTTTATCCACAACCGGCAGCATTTCCTTTGGAATAGCTTTAGTAGCAGGCAACATCCTGGTTCCCAAACCCGCTACAGGGATCACCGCTTTACGCACAACATTATTTGCCATTATCAATCCTTGCTTTACTCAACATTCAACATTCAACATTCAACATTCAACATTGTAATACCCACGATACCAGTCCACAAACCGCTGCATACCCTCCTCAATCGGAGTTGCCGGTTTAAAGCCTACCGCAGCTTGTAAATCATCAATATCGGCATAGGTTGCCGGAACATCACCAGCCTGCATGGGTAAAAATTGCTTTACCGCTGTTTTACCCGTGGCCTTTTCAATGGCTTCAATAAAGGTCATTAACTTAACCGGCTGGTTATTGCCTATATTAAACACCTTATAAGGCGCAAAACTGCTGCTGGCATCGCTACCGTCCCAATCAGCATTTGGCTTAGGCGGTAACGCCTGAATACGCACTACACCTTCAACAATATCATCGATATAAGTAAAATCGCGCAGCATCTGGCCATGGTTAAACACCTTAATTGGCTCGCCGGCTAAAATGGCTTTTGTAAATAAAAACGGTGCCATATCAGGGCGTCCCCAAGGGCCGTATACCGTAAAGAAGCGTAACCCAGTAGTAGGAATACCATAGAGGTGGCTATATGAATGGGCGATTAACTCGTTGGCTTTTTTAGTAGCGGCATAAAGAGAAACCGGATGGTCTACCCGGTCGCCAGTACTAAAGGGCATTTTACTGTTCATGCCATAAACCGAACTGGAAGAGGCATAAACCAAATGTTCAACCTTATGCTGGCGACAGCCCTCTAAAATGGTCAAAGTACCAATCAGGTTGCTGTCGGCATAGGCCATTGGATTTTGCAGCGAATACCGCACCCCTGCCTGAGCGCCCAGGTGAATAACCCGCTGAAACTGCTCGCGTGCAAACAAGGCGGCAATACCATCGCGGTCGGCCAAATCTAACTGCACAAAGCTAAAGCCAGGATGATCTTGAAGTTGTGACAGCCGATCACGCTTAAGTTGTACCGGATAATAATCATTAAGATTATCAAGGCCTACAACTTGATAACCCAGCACCAACAAACGCTGGCAAACATAAAAGCCAATAAAACCTGCCGCCCCGGTAACCAGAAATTTCATAGCGGTTCCCTACGCCGGTTTCCGAACAGAATCACCACGACCAATAGCATAGTAGGTAAAACCCCGCAGCGCTAAGCGCTTTGGCTCGTACAGATTACGGCCATCAAAAATTACCGGTTGCTTTAATTGCGCTTTAATCAGCTCAAAATCGGGGGCGCGGAATTGTTGCCACTCTGTACAAATTACCAGCGCATCAGCACCTTTTAACGCCGCCTCTTTGGTGCCAACCAACGTTAAATCATCGCGCACGCCATAGATACGCTGCGTTTCTTCCATCGCTTCCGGATCATAAGCCTGAACTTTAGCCCCCGCCTGCCACATTTCTTCCATTAACACGCGGCTACTGGCTTCCCGCATATCATCGGTGTTTGGTTTAAAGCTAAGGCCCCAGATCGCGATAGTTTTACCGGCAAGATCGCCTGCAAAATGCTGTTTAAGTAATTCTGGTAATTTAAATTTCTGTTTGTTGTTAACCGCTTCAACCGCCTGCAATACCTTAGGTGTATAGCCCATTTGTTCAGATGAGCGAATCAAGGCCTGCACATCTTTGGGGAAGCACGAACCACCGTAGCCACAACCCGGATAAATAAAGTGATAACCAATACGGGGATCCGAACCTATGCCTTTTCGCACCGCCTCGATATCCGCGCCAAGTAATTCGGCGAGATTTGCCATTTCATTCATAAAAGAGATTTTTGTCGCCAGCATGCAGTTGGCGGCGTACTTGGTGAGTTCGGCCGAACGCACATCCATAAAAATCATCTTATCGTGATTACGGTTGAACGGCTCGTATAGCTCCCGCATGAGATCTTTTGGTCGATCATCATAAGTGCCAACGATAATCCGATCCGGACGCATACAGTCATTTACTGCTGCACCTTCTTTCAAAAACTCGGGGTTGGAAACCACGTCAAAATTTATGGCTTGCTCACGTTGCGCCAGTACTGAAGCAATGGTTGCTTTAACTTTGTCGGCCGTACCGACAGGTACTGTGGACTTATCGATAATCACCTTCGGCGCCTGCATATAAGTGGCAATCGTTCTGGCAACCGCCAACACATACTGCAAATCGGCAGAGCCATCTTCATCAGGTGGTGTACCAACAGCAATAAACTGCACTTCACCATGTTCTACGCCAGCCTGTGCATCCGTCGTAAAATTCAGGTAACCACTGGCAAAATGCTTTTCAACAAGAGGCGTAAGGCCAGGCTCATAAATAGGGATGATGCCTTTCTTCAGATTCTCAACCCGATCGGCATTCACATCGACACAAAGCACCTGATGCCCCACCTCGGCCAACACCGCCGCCTGCACCAGACCAACATAACCAATACCGAATACTGTGACTTTCATAGAATCCCTTTTATAGTGTTGAATTATGAGTGCTTAGTTTTTAGTTTTTAGTTTTTAGTTTTTAGTTTTTAGTTTTTAGTTTTTAGTTTTTAGTTTTTAGTTAAAAGCACCATCTAACGCAAAAACTCAACACTAAAAACTTAACACTTACCACTCTCACTCAGCAATCACCACTTTATCCGCATGAGCAGCCAGAGCAGATTGCAGAGCTTTCTTCGCATCGACATCACCATGCACAATCCGCACTTGCTTTGGCCGTTTGCGCATACCTTTTATAAAGCGGGTTAACCCTTGCTGGTCAGCATGGGCAGAATAGCCGCTTAATGTTAACACTTCTGCCTTAATATCAATACGCTGGCCATCAATATTAACATAACCGCCTCGCGGGCCATATTGCTGAATCGCGGCGCCAAGCGTACCACGCGCTTGATAACCTACAAATACTACCTGATGCACCGGATCACCCAGCATAGCCTTAAGATAATTTACCACTCTGCCCCCCTCACACATACCACTGGCGGCAATAACGATAGCCGGTTTACGGGTACTGCTAAGTAAATTTACCGCAGCCAGATGTTCTGCGTGGCTATCAATAGTATACAGCTGGCTAAAATTTAGCGGGTGGCGACCTTCCCGCAAGCGTTTTAGCGCTTCGTCATCCCAGCATGCGGCCAGTTGTTGGTAAGCCAGATTAAATTTAGCGGCCAAAGGTGAATCTACAATGACTGTCAGTTCATCCCAGCGTAAATGCTGGTGAATTTTTTTGCCACGTAACCGATGAATTAACGTTTCCAGCTCGTATAGCAGCTCCTGAGTACGGCCAATGCTAAAAGCCGGAAATAACACCGTGCCGTTATCTTGTAGCGAATGCAGCAATACTTGTTCTAAACGCTTGATCCGATCCCGTCGGTTATCGTGCAACCTATCACCATAGGTGCTTTCAATTACCACCACATCGGCAGCATAAGGGGCTTTAGGTGCTGGCAACAGCGGCGAGTAAGGTGCCCCCAAATCACCAGAAAACAACGTAATAAAAGGTTTAGCGCCAACCCGATGTTTAATTTCGACATAGGCCGAGCCTAAAATATGCCCGGCTTTTTGTAAGCGAAACTGCACCTTGCGGCCATCTGATGCTTTTGGCAACTCCAGCCAGGTATTAAACTTACAAGGTACCAATTGCCTGCCAATCGTTCTTAAAAAGCCAGCAATAAGATGCTCATCGCGGGTAACGCCCACTTTAAGGGCGTCTTCTAACACCAGGGGTAATAAATGGGCAGAAGCTTCAGAGCAAAAAATAGGGCCAGTAAAACCGGCAGCTAATAAATAAGGAATACGCCCAACATGATCGATATGGACATGGGTAACAATAAGGGCGCGAATATGCGCTATAGGGAAATTGATATTAAGATCGGTTTTACTGCCACTACCCTGCTCATCGCCCTGAAATAAACCGCAATCAATTAATATGCCATAATCAGGTGCAATCAGGTATTCATGGCAAGAGCCGGTAACGCCGTCAACGGCGCCGTGGTGGATGATGGTGGGTTTAGGGGCTGAGTTGGTCATCCGTGAACCTCTCTTTTAGTTTTGAGTGTTTAGTTTTTAGTGGTTAGTTTTGTGTGCTTAGTTTTTTGCTGTGATGTTTTTATTATGGCTGTCAGGATCTTGATCAGCTCATCGCTTTGATTAACTAAACTAATGACTTGCGGTTGGTTTTTATCTAAATAACCTGTACAGCAAAGTAACTCTAACCAATATCGGGCTTCTCTCGATTCCTTACTCGCAATACACATTTTTGCGACAAAATCAGCCCTTGACTGACCAGCTTGAGCCTCATTGATGTTTGCACCTATAGAGGTACCGCTTCTCAGCAATTGCTTAGACAGCACAAATTCTTTGTGTTGCTTTATAAGATACTGATAAAGCCGAACCACCCGTACAGCAAAATCAAAAGCTTTGCTTTGGATATTACTCGACATAAAAAAGACCCAACTCAATTCACATCGAAATATCTATAGCATCAAACCACCAAAAAACAACACAAGCCATTAACAAAAACTAAAACTCAAAACTCAACACTAAGCACTCCCAACTCAACACTAACCACTCAATACCCACTCACCGGCAAGCTTGCGCAATCATCTCAGCCATTTTGTGGCAAAGCTCTGCATCTACCGCTTCTACCATTACCCGAATAAGCGGTTCGGTGCCCGATTTACGCAGTAACACCCGGCCGTTATCGGCTAATTGTTGCTCGGCAGCGGTTACTGCTTGTTTAACAGCGTCAGATTGCAGTACTGCAGCAGCATCGCCCTCTACCCGCACATTAATCAGCACTTGCGGCAGCTTTTGCATACCCAGCTTAAATTCGGTCAGTGGTTTACCGCTTTGCAGCATCGCAGCCAATACCTGTAACGCAGCTACGATGGCATCGCCGGTACTTACTTTATCCAGCAATAAGATATGACCAGAGTTCTCGCCGCCAATAACCCAATTATGAGCTTTTAGCTGCTCTAGCACATAACGGTCGCCTACTTTGGCCCTAACAAAAGGAATATCCAGCGCTTTTAACGCCAGCTCCAATCCTAGGTTGGCCATTTGGGTGCCTACTACACCACCTTGTAAGGTGCCATTTTGTTTGGCGGTGCTGGCCAGCATATACAGTATTTCATCGCCATCGACCACAGCACCATTATGGTCAACTAACATAATACGATCGGCATCACCGTCAAGCGCCAGACCTAAATGAGCCTGTTGTGCTACAACAGCAGCGGCCAGACTGTCGAGGTGGGTAGCACCACAATGGGCATTGATATTAATACCATCAGGCTTGTCATGAATGGCTACTACCTCAGCGCCCAGCTCGCGGAATACTGCGGGCGCAACTTTGTAGGCAGCACCGTTAGCACAATCTACCACAATTTTCAGGCCGGCCAGAGTTAAGCTATTAGGGAAAGTACCTTTACAAAACTCAATATAACGGCCAGGCGCATCATCAATACGGCGCGCCTTACCCAGTTTTTCACTACTGGCGTAATCAATACCATATTGCAAAGCATGTTCCAGCAAGGCTTCTATTTCGGCCTCTTGCTGGTCGGTAAGCTTGGTACCGCTGTTGGAGAAAAACTTAATGCCGTTATCATAATAGGGATTATGCGAGGCACTGATCACTACCCCGGCATCCGCGCGGAAGGTAGAAGTTAAATAGGACACCGCCGGCGTAGGCAAAGGGCCGGCTAACGCAATGTTGACACCGGCAGCCGATAAACCGGCCTCTAATGCCGATTCCAACATATAACCACTGGCACGGGTATCTTTACCAATTAACACTTCTTTAGTGCCAGCAGCGCCAAGCACTTTACCGGCAGCCCAACCCAGCTTCATGGCAAAATCTGCCGTCATCGGAAAGGTACCGACCTTACCGCGTACACCATCAGTACCGAAATATTGGCGTTTCATCCTTGTCACCTCTTGATACGATCACCACTGCCCTTCCCGGCAACGGTCATAAAAATATATTTAAAATAATTAGCTAAGGTTAAATTCTCTAACATCTTGGCATCGGTTTCAGCCAGCAGCTCAGGCGTAGACATATCAATTTCATTAACCTGCGCTAAACCAGTAATTCCGGGACGAGCATTATAAACACCCTTTTTATCACGGGCTATGGTAAGTTCTTCCTGATTAAATAGCCCCGGACGTGGCCCCACCAAACTCATATCGCCCCACAGCACATTCCAAAGTTGTGGTAGTTCATCCAGTTTAGTTTTACGCAAAAAACCACCAAAGGGTGTAATAGCACTGGCACTGGCTAAATGACTGGCCACACTGGCGGTGTCTACTTTCATCGTCCTAAATTTGACTAAGGTAAATGGCTTCTTATTGCGCCCAACCCTAACCTGCCGGAAAATAGGAGAGCCAGTATCAAAATAGCCAATAATAGTTAAAACAACTAAGACCGGAAAACCGAATACCAGGCCGCAAAAAGCAAAAATAATATCCAACAAACGAATCAACATAAAAACCCTAACTAAGTAAGCACATCACTACAAACTAAATACTAAACATCTGTAAAACATCGCCTAATCCCTTCTTCAACCGATATCGGTGGCTTCCAGCCGAGGGTTGTTTTGGTATGACTAATATCGACCTGTAAATTACCACAAAGCCTATCGATAATTGACTGCTTGCCTGTAATTCTTCCGATAGCATTTAGCCAACTAACCGGAACAGGCAATAATCGTGGTTTCTTACCTGCGGCTTTGGTTAAGAAGGTCAATAATTCTGTAGTTGAAATATCGCGATCGTCACTAACTAAAAACGTTTGGTTAGCAGCAGCGGGATGGTCAATGCAAATGTTAATCAGGTCAACCAAATTATCAAGCGCCAATAGGCTGCGTATATTATGAATAGCGCCTAAAGGTAATGGTAAGTTCTTCTTAGTTAATTTAATAAGTTTACCAAAATTACCTGGAGCACCAGCACCGTAGACTAGAGGCGGGCGGATAATAACGACCTCCATCCCCGTTTCTATAGCAATATCTTTCAGCCCATTTTCCGCAAGCAATTTTGATTTTGCATATTCTTCAACCGGACATGGAGTATCGTGAACACTAAATGGTCTGGTATTAGTAATACCATTAACGCCAATTGAACTTAGAAAGATAAAACGTTTAACGCCACTTTTTGCAGCTGCCCTAGCTAAACTCAGTGTAAGATCTGTATTTACCTTTTTAAACTCGTCACTACTTACATCAGCACTATGGGCCTTAGCTGCAATATGAATCACAATGTCTTGTTTACTTAGCAATTCAGTTTCTAACGCCAACTCGAAAAGATCAGGAAAAACAGGATAAGCAATTTTTGATGCCCCTTCACCCGAACCAGGTGCCCGCACAGGGGAAACAACATTATGTTGCTGACAAAGCAATGAAACAACAGCCCTGCCAACGAAACCAGATGCACCTGTAACTAAGATATTAGCCAAATTAAACTTCCTGTTGCTTTGGTTTTCTTAAAAAGCTAAGCAATTTAAAGGGTAACTTTATAATCAATAACGGAAAAAGTGTGAAAATCCCATTCTCATTACAGGCTCGGGAAATCTCCATATTTTGGTGAATACGCCATTTAAGCCCGGCTGAACTTATTCCCCCCTCTCGCATTGATACGATAACTGAATTGATTCGGTTAACTCTGATACCTGCTTTAAAAAAACGGGCCATCAACTCAAAGTCAGCAGCAACACGATAGTCAAGTTTGTAAAAACCTAATTTATCAAACAAGGATCTTTTAGCATAAAAAGTAGGATGCGGGATCATAAACCCAAAACGAATCTTCCATGGTGAAAAACTGGCCGAACTGTATAACCTAGAAAGTTTTGTTTTATCTTGCTGTTTTACATATACAAGGTCTGCGTATACGGCATCTGTGTTATCTGTAAAACCGGCAACTAATTTTGAGACACTCTGATTGGATGAAAAAAAATCATCAGAATTTAAAACCCCAACTACATCACCGCTGGCTATTTTTATGCCTTTATTCATGGCATCGTAAATCCCTCTATCAGGCTCACTTACAACATGAGCAATACGATTCCGATATTCATTTATAATATCTAATGTATTATCACGCGAGGCACCATCAATAATAATGTACTCAATATCCGTGTAATCCTGCGCCAATACAGACTCAATAGTGTCGCGTATAGTTACTGAACTGTTATAGCAAACAGTAATGATTGAAACTTTCATATTAATTAATTAAACCCTGTATGGCTTTTAAAACCGCATTAACCAAAGCGTTTGCAGCCTCTTCGCTGGCAGATTCTGCATAACATCGCAGCTCAGGAGCGTTACCTGATGGGCGTAAGTGCAAAATATCACTATCAATAAAAACCAGCCTTAAACCATCTGTCTGATCAATATTTGCTATAGTTCGCCCAATCAAACCAAGCTGCTCAAGCAGCAGCTCAGGTTCTAAAGCCGATTTGAGCAAAAGCTCCCTGCTCCAATGAGTTGACACCGCTTGTAACCGGTTGCTAGCGGTATAACGTTTTGGTAACGCAGAAACTAACTGCGATAATGTTTGGCTACCTGACTCATAGCACAACGCTAATGCCGGTAATAAAGCATCACGAGTAGGCAAAGCTTTTAATTGTTTACCCGCAACAAGAATATTAGAGCCCAGCAAGAAACCGCCATTCGCTTCAAAACCGGCTATTTCACCTACCATCTTTGAGAAAGCATCAATAACATAGGGCGACCCAATTTTCGTACGTACAACTTTGGAGAATACTCCAGCTTGTTCAATCGCGGTGTTACAACTTACAGGAACCGCAATGGCATCGACTTTTAGAGCCTTAGCACATAACAACCCAACAATATCACCGCGCAACCAATGGCCATTTTCATCCGCAATCAACGGGCGGTCACCATCGCCGTCGGTAGAAAATATCATGTCAAAGCCATAGGCTTGCGCCCAAGCTTGGCCTTTGGCCATATCTTCAGCTGATACCGCTTCCGTATCTATCGGTACAAATGTATCTGTGCGCTCTAACGATATAACTTCTGCACCCAATCGGCTAAATACCTTATGATACAAGTCTCGCCCAGCACTGGAATGCTCATAAATCCCTATTCGTTTACCCTGCAACAAGTCAGCCGGGTAAATATCCAAATAACGCTTAATATAATTGTTTGTCGCAGCTGGATTTACCGCAGGTAAAACGGGGGTAAATCGGGCTAAAGACGCAGCAACCGCCAATATCGCCTGTTCATCAGCTTTATTAATTTCACCATCTGGGCGGTAGAATTTTAACCCATTACGGTCAAAGGGAATGTGACTACCCGTTATCATCACTGCTGGCACACTATCTTGTAACGCCTGATAGGCCAGTGCTGGTGTGGGTAACACCCCGTAATAATCGACTTCATAGCCCAGCGCTTGTATCGCACCAACACAGGCAGCAGCCATACGCTCGCTACTTGGTCTGTTATCAATACCTATTGCGATACGTTTAAAGCTAAAACTAGCTTGCATTACTGCAACAAAGCTTTGTGCAAAAGCCCCACAGACTGTATCGCTAAAATCTTCAACCAGACCGCGCGCGCCACTGGTACCAAATGCAATATTACTGTTCGCAATAATTTGATTTAACAAATATGACATGATTATACCCTGCCATAGCGATCAGAAAAACGTACAATATCGTCTTCACCGAGGTAAGAACCCGATTGCACCTCAATCAGCTCTAACGGAATTTTACCCGGGTTTTCCAAGGCATGAATGGCGCCCAGCGGAATATAAATAGACTGGTTTTCTGTTAATAGCGTGTCTTTACCATCAACCGTAACATTGGCGGTACCGGAAACAACAATCCAGTGCTCCGCGCGGTGATGATGCATTTGAATCGACAATTTTTCACCGGGTTTTACCGTAATACGTTTAACCTGATAACGCTGGCCGTTATCAATTGAGTCATACTTCCCCCATGGGCGGTAAACTTCACGGTGAATTTTATGTTCATTTCGCCCTGCGGCCTTTAACTGCTGTACTATGGCTTTTACATCTTGTACTTTATCTTTTGCGGCTACTAGCACTGCATCTTTGGTTTGCACGACAACTGTGTTTTCAAGCCCTACTGTGGCAACCAAACTGGTTTCAGCTAATACATAATTATTACCACTATCAGTGCTTAATACATCTCCCTGATGCACATTTCCACTGCTGTCTTTGGCACTAATCTCCCACAAAGATGACCATGCACCCACATCATTCCAACCGGCATCGAGTGGTACAACGATGGCCGAAGTCGTTTTTTCCATTACCGCGTAGTCAATTGAATCATCCGGGCAGGCCAAAAAGGCATCTTTATTCACGCGAATAAAATCTAAATCCGGATTAACCTCATTCATTGCCAGCTCACAGGCAGCGTAGATATCTGGGCGGTGCTGTTGCAGCGCATTCAAATACACACTAGCTTTAAACATAAACATACCGCTGTTCCAGTAGTATTCGCCACTGGCTAAATATTGCTGTGCAACGGCCAAATTGGGCTTCTCAACAAAGCTGGCCACTTCGTACCCTGCACCTTTGCTGTTGCCACGTTTGATATAGCCATAGCCAGTTTCCGGTGCGGTGGGCACAATACCAAAAGTAACTAAGTTATTGTTATTGGCAAAGTCAGATGCCAACCTAACCGCGGCAGTAAAGGCCTGGCTATCAGCAATAATATGGTCAGCTGCCAGCACAAGTAATAAAGGGTCTGTTTCTTTTTTTAATGCAGTTAACGCTGCCAGGGCTATCGCCGGCGCAGTGTTGCGCCCGGCGGGCTCTAAAATAATATTATGGTCTAACTGGCCAAGTTGCCGCAGTTGCTCAGCCGCAATAAAACGGTGCTCTTCATTACAAATAACCAAAGGCGTTAAAGCTTCTACACCTGCAAGCCGATTAACAGTGGCTTGTAACATAGTGTGCTGACCATCCAGTTTTAAAAACTGCTTGGGCATTAAATCGCGCGATAACGGCCATAAACGGCTGCCGGTTCCACCGGCCATAATGACGGGAAGTATCATCCTTATTCCTTAGATAAAAAATATGCTTTGGTGTGCTGGTGCACCAAAGGATGTGATAACAGGTCTGCAATCTCAAACCAGAGATAAGCACTATGTTGCTGCTCAGGCAACGATGTCAGCTCACTGACTGATAAACAATAGGCCAGCGCCACATAATGAGTGGTGGGTGCGGCACCAAATACGCTATCGGTATAAAAATGATCGTATGGCCCTTGCAACGTTGCCGTTGTGATTGAAAATTCTGCCCCCAGCTCTGCAAGGGTTAGCCGTGAAAAAGCGCTCGCCAAACTCTCGTTTTTTAAGATACGGCCACCGGGTACAAACCAATAACCTTGCGCAGGTCGATTCTTGCGCTCTCCCAGCAAAATTTGCCCCTGGCTATTGCGGACAATAATATCGATGGACACCAGAGGCGCACTGTCTATCACCGTGCTAAAGGTCGCATTGTCTAAAAACATGGCTTAGGCTCTGAAATTATCCTGATTGGCTAAAAACCAGTCATAAGCATGTTGTAGGCCAGAGGTTAAGTCGATTTGGTATTGCCAACCTAACGCTTTTAACCGCTCTACGTTCATTAACTTACGTGGTGCACCGTCTGGTTTACTGGTATCCCATATGATGTTACCGCTATAGCCGACAACGCGTGCGACCGTTTCAGTAAGCGCCTTTATTGTGCAATCGATGCCAGTACCGACATTGATGTGGCTTAGCATTGGCTCGGTATTCGCCGCATAGGTGTCTTTATCCAGCTCCATCACAAAAATACTGGCCGCCGCCATATCGTCAACATGCAAAAATTCACGCATTGGCGAGCCACTGCCCCAAGCCACTACCTCAGGTGCATCTGCTAGCTTCGCTTCGTGGAAACGGCGCAGTAATGCCGGAATAACATGGCTATTGTTAGGGTGAAAGTTGTCGTTGGGGCCATATAAATTAGTTGGCATCACACTACGATAATCACGGCCATATTGACGGTTGTAACTCTCACACAGTTTGATACCAGCAATCTTCGCTATCGCATAGGGTTCATTGGTCGGCTCTAAGGTACCCGTTAATAGCGCTTGCTCTGCCATGGGCTGCACCGCTAATTTCGGATAAATACAACTGGAGCCTAAAAACAACAGTCGCTGAACATTATTAATATGGGCGGCATGAATAATGTTGGCTTCTATCATCAGATTTTCATAGATAAATTCGGCCGGATAAGTGTTATTGGCAATAATGCCACCCACCTTAGCAGCTGCAAGGTAAACTTCATCTATTTGCTCGGTAGCAAAAAATGCCTGCACTTGCGTCTGGTTGGTTAAATCAAGCTGGCTGCGGCTACGCGTGATAATGTTTACATCATTGCGTTTAGCCAGTTGCCGCACTATCGCTGAGCCCACCATGCCGTTATGGCCCGCTACAAATACTTTTTTCATCGCCACCTCTAATAGTAAAGCCACAGCATCAAAAAAAGCTTTGGCTTTAAAAATGCTTAACCTACTCTACAGATACCGGCAACTCATAGCCATGTTGCTTTAACAATGCGTGGCGCTTGGCCGCTTTTAAGTCTTCGGCTACCATTTCGGCACACATTTGCTGGGTGGTAATTTCTGGTACCCAGCCCAGCTTTTGTTTCGCCTTGCTCGGGTCGCCCAGCAGCGTCTCTACCTCAGCCGGTCGGAAGTAACGCGGGTCGACTTTAACAATCACATCGCCTACCTTCAGAGCCGGGGCATTGTCGCCATCAATAGCCTCAACAATGGCCACTTCATCCACACCACTACCTTCAAACCGCAAGGTAATTCCAAGTTCTTTTGCTGACCAGGTGATAAATTCGCGAACGGAGTACTGTACCCCAGTGGCAATAACAAAGTCTTCCGGCTGCTCTTGCTGTAACATCATCCACTGCATACGAACGTAATCTTTGGCATGGCCCCAATCGCGCAGGGCATCCATATTACCCATAAATAAGCAAGGCTCGAGGCCCTGAGCAATATTGGATAAGCCACGGGTAATTTTACGGGTTACAAAGGTTTCACCGCGACGTGGGCTTTCATGGTTAAACAAAATGCCGTTACAAGCGTACATACCGTAAGCTTCGCGGTAGTTAACCGTGATCCAGTAAGCGTACATTTTTGCCACTGCATACGGCGAACGCGGATAAAACGGTGTGGTTTCTTTTTGCGGAATTTCTTGCACTAAGCCATATAACTCCGAGGTAGACGCCTGGTAAAACCGGGTTTTTTTCTCTAACCCCAGAATACGAATTGCCTCTAAAATACGAAGCGTACCAATTGCATCCACATCCGCAGTATACTCCGGAGCTTCGAAACTGACCGCAACATGGCTTTGCGCCCCCAAGTTGTAGATTTCATCTGGCTGCACTTGCTGAATGATCCGCACTAAATTGGACGTATCAGTTAAATCACCATAGTGCAGAATAAAATGCTGATTATCCACATGCGGATCTTCATAAATATGGTCAACACGTTGGGTATTAAAGCTAGATGCACGACGCTTAATACCGTGTACCTCATACCCTTTTTCAAGCAAAAATTCAGCTAAGTATGATCCATCCTGGCCGGTTACACCGGTAATAAGTGCTTTTTTCATATTAACCTCAAAATCTCCTAAACTGATTTACCAAAATAAAAACAACAAAAAATGGAACAAAAAAAATAAGGTGCATAACATGATACTTAAAAAACAAGAAGCCTGATATGTCCGCTGTAATATATATATCAAACAATATGTAACTCGCTGAAAGGACAGATGATATAAATGGATCTTTTGCAAAAAAAATAAACAATTTATATAGCAACTGATACAACAAAAAGTAACTAGCCGCAACAATAAAGGGAGAAATGAAAAGCAAATAATAACCACCAATAGCGAGAGCTTCACCACCAAAAAGTGAATTCATAACTCCAATTTCATTTGACGCAACATTCATGCCCCAAGTCCAAGACATGAGATCCCTATTATAAACAGGATAATCTAAAAACAGATTTGCAAAAGGGATTGCATGAAAGATATAACTGGCATCTCTTAAATGCAAAGAAAATTGCTCGTAAAAACCATGGACCTGACCATAAATAACTCTCCCTTCAAAAAATGCGTAGAGATCAAAACTTTCATACTGAAGACTTAAAATAAAAAGTAGTGAGAAATATAGAACTAAAGCAATTGCCGGAATGAGTATTAAGCCTTTCGAGGGCTTCACTTTATTAAACGTCAAATATGATAAAAAAAACAAAAGAAGTGATTGTAAAATAGGCGCCTTAGACCCTAAAAAGGTAGCACCAAAAATTAAAATTACAATATGAGCTGACCGATAGAGATTATTAATCGACTTCCAATAAGCAGCCAAAAGTACAACCCCTAGAGTTACCAGAAACCGCAAATAAGACAAAAATATAGAAGGCAAAGACAGATTAGAATTAGCTAACCTTGCAGACAATAAATCTTGGCCGAAAATAAATGATTGAAAAAATGCGTTTTTTCCGCCAAAAAGATAAAAAATAAAAAAAATGGCTAATAAAGCTATTGTGTTACAACTCAATAAAAATAAACCACCACTAATTGCTGAATCATGATAAATGTGAGTTCGACCGTAGGTACGCCTTAGATAACCAGCAAAAATGAAAAGAGCTTTTAAGAAAACAAAAAAAACGATTACCTGATAAACAGCCCAATAAGATGCGTGAGAAATGCTTTCCTCTGTTAGGTAAAAGCTATGTGTAGCATTCAAACCATTAAAATAAAACAAAACAACCCCAAGAAGAACAAATATATTGACTGAGTACAGCCAGTAAAACCCAATATAATTTGATCTATTTAGACTCATCGAAAAAGGTGTATTTCGTAGTATTAAAGGTGAAAAAAAAGCAACGCACCAAAAAAAAATGAAAACGAACATTAAAGGCCACCACCAGTATAAAAGTTCACATAGTAATTTAATTTATTCCTGTTAATGACATTGCTTGATATATATGGCTCTGATGCAGCCACAACAGAACTACGATTATGGCCCTCAACATCGTTATAGAACTCTATAATATCTTCCAAGCGCCAGTCGTGTTTAAATCTAAAAAATGGAAAATCACTTGGTAAAGCATCGTCAGCAATTTGTGAAAAAACAGGCAAACCAGAGCATAAATATTCTCTTGTTTTTAGAGAACATGAACTATCCATCAAATAAGAACAGTCAAGTGTTGTGAGACCAATGCATGACGTACTTAGAACTTTATTCATATCAACAGAATTCAAAACACCATGCAAGACAAAAACGTCAGAAACTTCATTAACTTTCCTTACCAGCGCTTTTTGCTCATCAGTCAAATACCCAACCAAATGAAATATTATATTATTTGAGACTACAGTTTCTAGGCTATCGTTAACCTCTTTGACAAGCCTTTCAAGACCCTGCCACTTATAAAACTTTGATGATACAAATAAAAAACCTTTATTAGAAATAGTTGAAGTATTAAAGGGTTCAAAGTCATTAATGACTTCTATACTATTTGGTGATATATAAAATTTTTTAACACCATAATATCCAAAGCTGTTTTTCAAAGAAAAAATTTCTTTTGTTTTATAAACGCAAGAGTCAATGAAATACGAGGAAAAAAACCTTAATATAAAATCAATCGCAAAAATAGCTTTTCCATATTTAAACTCGCTATAAAAAATTTTAGACTCGTTAGTGTGAACCTCTACAAAAATCCTTCTTCGGAATAATTTAAGAATAGGAAACAAAATATACCACAATGGTAGCGGAACTGATCTAAAAACAAAAATTTGATAGTTAATTAAATTTTTAAACAACCATAGTGATGCATAAAATCTTGTTAAAAACTTAAAACCAAATGGAGTCTTAACGAAATTAATGCCATTATCCAATTTATCACTAGCTGCACCGAACACAAAAGTATGGAGCAAAAATTTATTGTCTTTAACTCTTGCTTGGGTTTCTAACTGACGTATTACACCAACATTAGCGCTTGCATCACCGAATACGTTGAAACTACAAATTTTCAAAAATTTATTCATTTATGAACCAAAAGTTAAAATTTAATTATTTTTGTCAAATAAATCAGAAATGGTATCTAAATTCTTATAATACTTTATAACTGAAGAATTTATGTCTTTATAGTTTGGTGTTGTACCGTTCAACTCACTGAACACCCTCTTCATAGTAAGATAATTATTCGGATCACGCTCAGATAAATTCAACTTCCTCAGAAAAAATGATAAAAATCATCTAGAATAGGCACTGAGCTTACTATCTTTATAATATTGATTAAAGATTTCAAAGTTAATATCATCATACAAATTTCTAAGTAAGATGTAGCTGAACTGCCGATTTCTATTTTTATAGCAAAAATCTAATTCTTTAAAAAAATCAGCCAACTCAATATCCCAAAGAGGTAGCAAAAATTTATAACCAAAAAAACGTATAGCAGTGACATGAATTGATAATAAATTTTGCTTGGCGCTCTCTCCAAGCTTCAAAAAATGAAAATGATGTTTTTTGAATTTGATTTATCTAGCAATAATGTAACCCTCAAATATAAACTACTGTTTTTCTTTAATATTTAGCGGTAAACTTCTAAACTATAGAAGTTCCAAAATGTAGGAGCATCAGAATCGACTTACAACCCTTAAAACAATTACCAAATATAACAGATAAAAAACAAAACCAGACAAGGCAAAAACTTCAACAACATAATTTGGTAAAGCATGAAACGAAAACAAAACCAAACCACATCGAAATATAACACCAAAAATTTGCAATAACATCGCTATTTTTTGAGCATTGCAAATATGTAATGACATTGAAATAGGAGAGACGATAAATTGCATGAAAAACCAAGGTGTCATCCATGATATGTATACGCCAGCTGGGTGCCATTTTTCTCCAAAAATAAATGGAATCACATATGGAGACAAAACACATATGATTAGCATTGGTATAATAGCAAGCTTCACAAGTTTCTTAGTTGTATCAAATGTAAACTTAAATAAAAGCCCCAACTCTCTTTTTTTAGGTGCTTCTGATAAATAGACTTGCCCAACCGCACTCCCAACAAGACTCATTGGCGCTGAAAGTAGTTTGATAGAAAGTAACAGAAATCCAGCTACGGGTCCTGCTGCATAAGTGGCTATCAAAATTACTGGTAAATGTATTGCCGCATTATTAGACAAAGCTTCAATCGAAGAATATGTCACAAACCGCTTAAAGCGCCTAAGTGTAGCCTTAAGTCTTAAAATATTAAATAGTTTATAGCGACCGTGTATGTCTAAAAAAAGGAGCCGACCCAATTTAACTGCACCGGCCCCACCTTGTACAACATGTCCAAGGACTAACCCTGTTGCTTTTAGCGAGAAAATGCCTAGAATCAATTGCGTAGAAACACCTGCTAAGCTCTGAAAAATTCGAGTTACACTTATTACTTTGAATTTTTTTCTTCGAGTAGCCCAAAACTGTGCAGTATTAAATAATCCGACAATTAGTACAGCAATAGGGAGAAACCACAAATAGCCTCCCAGTTTTGAAGTAATTATATTATCAGGGTATATATTTAATACTACTACACCTACAGTCACGGAAGTGGTAACTAAAATAAGACCTAATAGAGATAAGATCACAAGCCTAGTTGCGACATTTTCATACCTTGGAATTGGAATTGCAATCTCCAACCGGAGGCATGAAACAACAGAAACCAAAGCTAAACTGCTTGCAAATATCGCTAATACACTGAAATCTTCGGGCGAAAATATCCTAGTTAAAATGGGTAACGCAATAATTGCAATTAATTGTGATAATGCAGTACCACCAACAAGTACACTTACGTTCTTTGCGAATGTACTTTCGTTTAACTTATGTAACAGTCTCATTATATTTTATTTTTTAAGCAGAAGTTAACTTCTCCACTTTCCATATATGGGTGCATAGGTAAACTAAACACCTGTTTACAAAGCCTGCTCGCAATCGGCAAATCAGCATCTGTGTAATTTAAATCTTTAAACGCAGTTTGCTGATGCATACAGGTACTATAGTAGATCATAGTTGGCACACCTTGCGCCTTATATTCTGCCATTGCAAGTTCACGATTTTCTGCTATCACAGTATATTGAGCCCACGAACTATAGAAACCTTCAGGCACTAGAGGTGTAATAAACTTTTCAGCTAACTCCTTGTTATAGTATTGAGCTAAACGATTACGAGCGATTAGTTCAGTTGGAAATTCAGCTAACTTTTCAAGCAGAATGGCAGCTTGTATTGTATCTAAACGGCTATTAATGCCAATTCTTACGTTATCGTATTTATCTTTACCTTTACCATGCACACGGTATGAGCGAAACAGTGCAGCGTATTCATCATTATTGGTAAATATTGCACCACCGTCACCATAACAACCTAGAGGTTTCGCCGGAAAAAAACTAGTGGTAGCAATATCACCAAAACTACCTGCGCGTTTACCGTTAATTTCACCACCAAAACCCTGAGCAGCATCTTCAATAAGCTTAAGGTTGTACTTGGTAGCTATTCTCTCAAGCTCAGGATAATTGGCCGGCAAACCAAATAAATCGACAGCAATTATTGCGCGTGGAATTAACTTAGCTTCCGCGATAACCTGTTGTATTCTTTTTTCTAAGTCTTCCGGGCAAATATTAAAGGTACGTTCGTCAGAGTCGACAAATACGGGTGTCGCACCAGCATAAGCAACAACCTCTGCAGTCGCAAAAAAGGTGAAGGTTGGGCAGAATACTGCATCACCAGCTTTGATATCTAAAACCATCATTGCTAACTGCAGTGCATCAGTACCGTTAGCACAGGTAATACAGTGCTTAACACCCACATACTCCGCTAATTTAACCTCCAGCTCCTCTACCTCTGGGCCCATAATATAGTTGCCGTGCTCAAGCACGGTTTGAATACGTTTATCTATTTTTTCTTTTAAGTGCCGATATTGTGCGGCTAAATCAATAAACTGCATTTAATCTACTCTGCTTAATACGCCATTGCTTAAAGTATATTTGGTACCAGTATGAGGGCAGACTACTTCTGCCTCCCCTTGCAGTGGTAAATCCAACTGCTCACCAAATTCACTCATCCAACCTTTTTGTTTGGCCGGTACGCCAACCATTAATGCATAGGCCGGTACGTCTTTATTAACCACTGCACCAGCACCAATAAAGGCATACTCACCAATAGTTACACCACATACAACAGTGCAATTGGCGCCTAAGGTCGCGCCTTTTTTTACTAGCGTATCGCGGTACTGATCTTTGCGTTCGATTAAAGAACGAGGATTGTAGACATTGGTAAAAACCATGCTTGGGCCACAAAATACGCCCTCTTCAAGGTGTACGTTGTCGTAAACCGAGACGTTATTCTGGATTTTACAGTGATCACCAATAGTTACTTTGTTACCTACGAATACGTTTTGACCAAGGGAGACACCCTTGCCTATTTTAGCGCCAGCACAGACATGCACAAAATGCCAAACTCGGCTACCCTCGCCAATTTGCGCGCCATCGTCTACGATGGCGCTTTCATGTTTGTAGTAACTCATGCTTGTGCGCCTTTTACCTTCACCAACAAGGGGTGGGCATTGGCAGGGTTGTTTACGATTGGGGCATTACGCATTTTTGCTACGGTTTCAATAGCCGCACGGTTATCTTCTACGCCATAGCCCTGGCCGGCCAGAATACGCTGGTAGCTTTGGGTGTGCAGGTCGGTAAAGCCGCCAGAAAACTCCAGCTCTTCGCCTTCAATATCAATACTGCGGTAGGTGAGTTTTTCACCCTGAACGGCATTATCGGGCAGGTGGTTGGCATCAATAGACAAGAACCAACGCACGTTGGCACGCTCGTAACGCAGGAAACCGCAGGATGTTTTTTCATCGCGGTAATGCACTTCATTATGCAAAATTTTACCGAAGATGAAGTGCAGCATGTCATAGAAGTGCACACCAATGTTGGTGGCCACACCACCAGACTTTTCATCAAATCCTTTCCAGCTTTTTAAGTACCACTTACCCCGCGAGGTTAAGTAGGTAAGGTTTACATCAAACACTTTGTCAGCAGGGGCTGCGGCTACTTTGTCGCGCAGGGCAATAATAGACGGATGCAAGCGTAATTGTAGAATGGAGTTTACCTTAGCGCCGTATTGCTGTTCATAACGCTTCAGGGTGTCCAGGTCTTCGGTATGCAGTACCAGCGGCTTTTCACAAATAACATCGATACCATTTTGCAGAGCAAACTTCATGTGCGGTAAGTGCAGGTAGTTAGGCGAACATACGGCTACATAATCCAGCTTTTCGCCTTTCTGTTTCAGGTCTTCTACAAAGCCTGAAAATTGTTCAAACTCGGTGAAGAACTCCGCTTCCGGAAAGTGGCTGTCCATAATGCCGACGGAATCATTAACGTCCATGGCCACAACCAGATCATTACCGGTTTCTTTAATGGCTTTAAGGTGACGGGGTGCGATGTAACCAGCCGCACCAATAAGAGCAAACTTTTTCATATTTTTACTATCCGGAATTACAAGCGGAAAACGGTGAAGCCAGCAGCGGCTAAAGCATCACGTTCGTATAAGCTCTTTACATCTGCCAGTACGGGCTTTTCAGTACGAACGAAGCTACGTAACTGATGCGGGGTTAACTGACGGAATTCATGATGACCAACCGCAACAACCAAACTATCTACCTGGTTGCTGGCATCAATAGTAGCAAGGTCAAAACCATATTCATGTTTGACTTCTTCAGGCGCTGCCCATGGGTCCATTACGACGACAGTAGCACCCCATTGTTCAAATTCTTTAATTAAGTCGGCTACCTTGCTATTACGGATATCCGGGCAGTTTTCTTTGAAGGTAATACCCATTACACCGATCTTAGCGCGGGGCACATCGATACCATTTCTCAACATATGTTTAATGGTGTTACGGGCAACATAACGCGCCATGTTATCGTTAATGCGGCGTCCCGCTAAAATAACTTGTGGATGATAACCAACCTCTTCGGCTTTATGAGTTAGATAGTATGGGTCAACGCCAATGCAGTGACCGCCCACCAAACCAGGCCGAAATGGTAAGAAATTCCATTTACTGCCTGCGGCTTCTAATACTTCTAGTGTGTCGATACCAATACGATCAAAAATGACCGAAAGCTCGTTAACCAAAGCGATATTTAGATCGCGCTGCGTGTTCTCAATTACCTTAGCCGCTTCAGCGACTTTAATACTGGTAGCTTTGAAGGTACCAGCTGTAATAATACTGGCGTAAAGATCATCCACCACCTTGGCTATTTCTGCTGTGCTGCCACTGGTGATTTTTTTAATTTTGGTTAAGGTGTTTACTTTATCACCCGGATTAATACGCTCTGGGCTATATCCGGCAAAGAAGTCAACGTTAAACTTAAGCCCAGAAACACTTTCTAACACCGGCACGCAAACTTCTTCGGTTGCACCTGGGTAAACAGTAGATTCATAAATAACAATATCGCCTTTTTTCAAAGCACCACCTACTGTACGGCTGGCTTTTTGTAATGGCGTGAGGTCTGGTCGGTTTACATGGTCTACTGGGGTTGGCACTGTTACTATAAAGATTGAACAGCTTTTTAAATCTTCAGCATTACTGCTAAAACTAAGCTGGCTCGCAGCAGCCAAATTCTCAGGTTCAACCTCTAATGTTGAGTCTCTACCTGCTTGTAACTCGGCAATACGGGACTGATTGATATCAAAGCCAAGTACGGCACGATGTTTACCGAATTCTACAGCTAATGGCAGACCTACGTAGCCTAGACCGATAACCGCAATTCTTGCATTTGGGTGTAACTGCATTCAGAGATCCTTACTGATGAAAATTAATAATGTATTTCTTAGCAAACAGCTTGGGAGAAGTTTTAGTTTTGCTTGCAAAATAACTGTGCGTAGTATTAAAACACCACTTATTGCTTATCTGTTTTATAAGCATAACCATACTGATAACCATATCCATAATACGCTGCAGCTTTGCTCTCTACGCCATTTAGGATCACACCTTTAATCTCAATACCATTTTGCTCAAAGCGTTTAACGGTATGCAACATTTCCTTGACCTGGCTTTGACCAAAACGCGCAACTAACAAGGTAGTGCCAGCATAGCTACCCACAATAGCGGGGTCGGTTACTGCAAGAATAGGTGGCGTATCGATTAATACATAGTCGTAGTCTTTGCTGGCTTGCTCTAATAGCTGGGCCATTCGTGGGTGCATTAGCAGCTCAGAAGGGTTTGGCGCCGCCACACCGCGCGGGATAAAGTGTAAGTTGCTTACTTCGGTACGCTGCACTACAGCTTGATAATCACTAATAGCCTTAGTATCGGCTAAAAAATTACTTAAACCGTATTTATTGCTGACATGCAGCATATTATGTAAGTAACCACGGCGGATATCACCATCGATTAAGAGTACTTTTTGCTCACCCTGCGCCAATACTGCCGCCAAATTGGCGGTAATAAAACTTTTACCTACTGCCGGGCTAGGGCCTGATATCATTACCACATTGTTACGGGCTTCTAACATAGCAAAGTGCAAGCTGGTACGTAGCCCGCGTAAGGCCTCTATTGCTAAATCACTAGGGTCTTCTTTTGCTAGCAAAGGTAAATCGGTAGTTTTGCTGTTTTTGCGTTTTGCCAGTTTTTGTAGACGTAGATTAAAGCTGGTTTGTACTTCAGAAAGCGGAATACTGGCATAGACATTAATGCCTTCCTCTTCCAGTTGTTCCGCTCGCTCTACACCACGATGTAATGCGGCTTTAATAAATACAATACCCAGCGCTAACATACCACCTAGCATGGTTGCCAAAACTACAATAAGCGGTTTTTTAGGTGCAACCGGAATAGGGTTAACCTCGGCATTATCTAAAATGCGTACATTGCCCACAGTGCCAGCTCTAAGTACATTTAATTCTTGCATCCGGTTAACCAATTGCAGATAAATTTCCTGGTTAACTTGTACATCGCGGGTTAAACGTAGTACTTGTTGCTGAGTTTCGGGCAGGTTTTTAATTTGCTCCTGTAAGCGGGTTTGGTCGGCCAATAAGCGTTCTTTTTGGATAACTAAGGCCTGATAAGATGGGTGCTGGCGGGTATATAACCGGGATATTTCGGTTTCTTTTAACGCTAACTCGTTTAGTTGCTTTTCAACCTCGATAACCTGGCTTAACAGACCTGAGGTTTCTAAATTTAAATCGACCGAACTACTCTCTAAACGATACTTATTTAATAGTTCCTCAGCCTGGTTTAGGTTTTGCTGAATACCTGGTATTTGCTCTTCTAAAAAGGTCAGGCTTTTTTCGGCCTCGGCGGCATTACGGCGAATATTTTGCAGCATATATTCATTGGCAATAGCATCCAACACCCGAGCTGCCAACTCACGATCCTGATGCTGAATATTTGCCGCTAATATCCCTGTTTGCCGGCCACGCTCAGAAACTGCAAAAATTCTCTGCCAATCGGTAATAGTTTTTAAACGGTTCTCTTTTACTAAGGTGAAGCTTGTTGTATTGGATAATTGAACATCATTAATATGTATTAGCCAGTCACCTTGGGTAACAACTTCACCAATAGCACCTTGAAGTACTACTTCTTTCTCAAAAACCAGGGTGAACTTGTTATCGTCAAAAGTCAAAGTAAGTTCTTCGCCAATATAAGCTGCCGGCACCTGAAACTTTTGAATAAGAACCCTGTCACGCTGGCCACTGCGCCGGGCTAAAAACTCGCCGATTATAGGTAAGTAGTTTGGCCTAACCTGGGTGGTTAGGTCTAACTGGTCGACAACAGTGCCTACAACCATACGGGATTTAAGAATTTCAATTTCCGTAGCGGCCTGGCTTTCGCCGGCGAACAGGTCACCCATTTCACCTAACGCAGGTAAGCCGGAAGACTTTTTTTCTACCTGAATTAAGGCATCAGCACGATAAATAGGGGTAGCTAACAAGGCATAAGCAATACCCAGCAGCATAAAGGCGGTGGTAATGCCTATTATTAGCCATTTACCTTCCAGTAATAGACCCAGCAGGCGGGTTAGGTCTATTTCGTCATCTTTTATTGCAGTTTTGTCTTTGGATGCGGCCTGTTGCATTAATGTTTTACCTTTAATTATCAACTTAAAATTATTTAATTTTGGCTTGCCAACCGGCGGTGGCGGCGTCGATTAATTCATATACGTGTTGATACACTTCATCGCTTTTTTTATAGGGGTCGGGTATGTCCTTTTTACCACCGGGCAGCCACTGGCCTAACAACATGGTTTTGGCGTGAGCTTCTGGATAGCGCTGGGCAATTTGGCTACGCTGAGCGGCTTCCATTACCAGGATAAGATCGTACTGGCTAATTAGCTCGCGGCTTAATTGTTGCGCACTATGAATGGGGCAGCTTAGGCCGTTTTTTTCGGCGATAGCGCGGGCGGTGCTGCACATATCCCAGCCTTTACCGTCGCTATGCTTACAGGCGCTAAGCCCTGCCGAAGCAATATGCTTGCCCGGCAGCCTTTGCTTTAGCAGAAACTCTGCCGTAGGGCTACGGCAGATGTTTCCTAAACAGACTACAAGAATTTTATTAAACATTAGTTGCTGATATCGTTTTGGAAGCGGCCAATAGAGTATAAACCGGTAATAGACGGCAACAGCTGGCTAATTACGCGGTTCCAACGCGCAACTGGCGCGGCAGTAACATAAACAATGTCGCGCTCTTGTAAGCGGAATTGTTCGGCCATGACCAGGGCGGTGGCACTTTTGGCGTGTAGTTGATACACATCAGCCGCTAAGCCGCTGGCCGGATCGGCCTGGCGAATTACAAAAATACCGGATGCGTTAGCTGTTTGCTCAAAAAGCCCGCCGGCATCGCTCAGGGCTTCGGCTAAGGTCATGCCGCTGCGGCCAATCATATAACTTTTGGGTTGCCGTACTTCGCCCAGTACAAATACTTTGTTGCCATCGTTACGGGCGATATGCAGTACGTCGTCGTGCTGCAGTACAATATTTTGGTTGGCATTACCGTCCTGGTACAGCTCGCGCAGGTTAAAGCTTTGTTTAGCGCCACCACGCGATAGCGTTACTTGCTCCCAATTGGCGAATTCGGTAATACCACCGGCAGAACTAATGGCTTCAATTAGTGTAAGAGGCACATTGGTTACCGGTAAGGTGCCGGGTTTGGCAATTTCGCCGGTAACATACACTTTTTGGCTACGAAAGGCGGCTACGGTAACGTCGACCTGGGGTTTTTCGATAAATTTGCCGAGGCGTTCAGCGATTAAGTCACGGATTTCGGCCAACTTTAGGCCTTCTACTTTTACTTTACCGATATAAGGGTAGAAGATGGTGCCGTCGCTATGCACCCAGTTACCGGCTTCCTGCGCACTACGATTACTGCCTGCCGGGATGGTGAGTTCGGGGTGCTCCCACACTGTAATATTAAGAATATCGCCGCGCCCTACCCGGTAGTCGTAATTGGCCAGCAGTTGCTCACTGGGGTTAGTTAACAGGTTTTGCAGCTGTTGTTGCTGGCTGGCCAGCTGATTAATCAGCGCCATATTAATGCTATGAAATTGGACCGGTACGTCGGTAACTTCGGCGCTATGGTTGGTTGCAATATAACTACCTGGTGCAAAGGCACAGCCGTTTAACAGGGCCACGCTTAGTGCAAGTGCTGCAAGGCGGCCGGGTTTACGGGCGAATTTTAAAGGTTGTTTACATAGCATTTTGTGCACCTTTTAAGCTTTATTTTGCCGGGTTTTGGGCTTTTTTGCCACATTTCAGGCACGCTACCGCCCCTGAGTTATGCGCCCCAGCGCTGTATGATGTGAATTTTGCGGGGCAAAGTATACTCCAATGTGTTGCAATCTATTACTGTTTAATTACCGTTTTATGGCTAACGGTTTTTTTATGCTTTGCAACTGGTTGTTTTGCACGCTAACAGACAACTGCTGGCCTAAAAAATTCAGCAGCACTATGCTGCGTTCTGTGCCATCGGGCATGCTAAAAATGCCGTTAAGGCTGGCAAAGGGGCCACTTAATACCTGTAGCGGATCGCCCGGTTGCAAGGCCGTTTGCTGGCTTAGCTGCTGTTGCAGGTTAATTTGTTGCGCCATAAGCTGCTGAATAAAGGCTTGCGATACGCAGGCTAACTGCTGGCCAAATTTGACCACATTTACCACCCCACGGGTGCTGCGGATTTTGCTAAAAAATTCAAGGTTTTGGGCTTTTAAAAACAGGTATCGGGGAAACAGCGGCTCGGTTTTTGCGGCAGCCGGTTTTAGCGGGTTGGCCGCTATGGTGATAAGGGGTAAAAAGGTGTCAAAGCCCTGGTTAGCCAGCTGTTGCTGTGCCCGTAACTCTTGCCGGGGTTTGCAATAAATTAAGTACCAGTTAGTTTGCATTGCGTCCTTGAATTGCATTTAGCTGTAAAGCGGCTGCAGTCTAATGAATACGGCTGCTTAAGGCAAGCTTTTTTGGCTTTAAGGCAGCAGTTTCGAAACGTCTAAACTACTGCTTTTGGGTTATTTTGGCGCAAGGTTAGTATAACGATAATGAATACCTATACGCGTTTTAGCCGGAAGGCCAGCAGTTGGGCGGTAAGCCAGCTTTGCCCTTTACGTAATTCCAGTTCTTTACCGGTTAGGTCGCGAACGGATACATGGGTGGCAACAAGGGTATTGTTTAATTCCCGTCGTGCGATGTCCATTACCTTAAACGCCGATTCTTCAGCTGAGATACCCAGCTTATGTAGCACTTCGTCGTTGTTCATTACTGCGATACGGTATTTACTATAAAACTTTTCTCTTTGCTTAGTACTGCCTGCTGTTTCCATTTTTTTCCCTGAACGGCTTCTGCTGTTCTGCGCTTATTAGCCCAATACAATTGTTGACAGTTTGATATTTTTATATTAGTGGAGGTAAAACCGGAGATATGGTGCAATATTCTTGCGAAATAGCCATTAACCTCCTTGTTTTGCGTAGTTTATACTCCTGTTAATTGCGCGCCTAAACTAATACAAAAGCATTGTTTCGGCAATAGTAAAAATACCTAGAGCGTGTTGATCTTTGCTGTTCACTTTTCAATCAATCCACATTGGTAGCCACATCATGCTAAATGCAAGGGCTACCATTGCTTGGTAATTTCTTGCTAACTTATCATATCGTGTTGATATGGCTCT
>Ga0181595_10000449_pt1 | contig 45408 bp, 45 predicted proteins | sample 041ome_7_FD_145604 | JGI IMG/M metagenome (GOLD analysis project Ga0181595, IMG submission 145604) | Coastal salt marsh microbial communities from the Groves Creek Marsh, Skidaway Island, Georgia - 041401AS metaG (spades assembly) | ecosystem: Environmental > Aquatic > Marine > Intertidal zone... | reverse complement strand
AAATATATTGAGCCAGTCTTGGATGTCTCTTCGTTGATGTTGCTGCATGGTCATTCTCCTTAGCAAAAAAGAACACCATGCCGTAGCTGACTTATAAATTGAATGTGGGGATTACCGGACGGACACGATGTATCTATAGCCATTCACACACCACAAAATCTAATAATAAAGAAGAACCTCTGGTGCAGAAGTTCTCTTTGTAACGCTGGAAGATATTGTCCTTGGCACTCTAAACCTCACCGTTTTTACAGCTCCCTTATAAATTTCTTTGAGTCTCTTACCCTCATGATTTGATACCAGAACCTTGTCATACATTGCACGGTTGTCGGTTAATTGTTTATTCAGAGCTCGGTGGTGGTTTAATGAAAAGCCATTAGCAGTGTATTGAGTAAATACTTGAGTTTGTTCGTCGTGCTTTATGTAAGGCGGGTCAACATAGCACTGACACTTCATATCCCTTCCAGTAAACCTATCTTCCATTTCGTACAAAAAATCGGAGAATTCCATATTATAAAAAGTCGCGTCTTCAAGCTTTTCAGCAAAATGCTTTAATTCCTTTTCTGGATAATATGGGGAGCTATACCGACCAAAAGGCGTGTTGAATATGCCCCTAGAGTTGTACCTCAATAGCCCGTTAAAACAATGCCTATTAAGATATAGGAGCAATAGCGCTCGCTCAGTAGTGTCCTGTGATTGGTTAAACTTTTCTCTCACCGAATAATAGAATTCAGGGTTATTGGTCGACGTATTAAATAGCTTTCTACTTTCAATGATAAACGTGCTTACATCCTGTTGTATGAACCGATACAGTGAAATAAGGTCTGTGTTGGCATCATTGAGGTGATATTCCTTATATTCGGTATTCAGTGGTACCGATGCGCTCCCGATGAATACGTCAATAAGCACATCACCTTTCTTGGGTAAGTGTCTCAGCAGTCTTTTCATCATTAGCTGCTTAGAGCCTGGATATTTTAGCGGCGCACGTTGATTCATAGTATTATCACTCGAATTCTTTCTATCATTAAGTGTGCTAGTTTTTACGCTTCGGTATCATCGTCAAGGTTATGAGTATTGACGATCCTAGCCGCAGTATTGAAAAATTCGAAATCAACGAGAGCTTCCATCTTCGGATTGCCCTTCCTTTTTTTGCTTTTCTTAGCGTCGTCCCATCCTGCGTTGTAGGAGAGTTCTATGAGCATCTTTACTCTGTTTCTGTCATTGGGGTTAAGGCGTAATAGAAAGTGTTCTAAAAAAAGATTTGTTGACGGCGGGAGCTCGTCTGAGAGGCGTTGCTTGGCTGCGCCAACCTCTTCATCCGTCGTGACGGCGTAATCCTTAGAGAATAACATCTCGAAAACTTCATCATAGTTTTCGGCGTATGTGTCTCCCTTAACTATGTCAATTAATTGCTTAGTCTTTGGTGACACCTCAATCGTCTCTATATTTTTAAGACCTCGGTGTTTGAAAGCACGATATCGATTTTGAAATTGCTTAATGACGGGTTGTGAAAGCCACGGCCGCATCGCCTTATATAGGGGTCTGGACTCAAGTGATAGCCATGTATTGAGTATGTTGGTGTCAGTGGCCAAAAGGGTTTCTTTATCCTGCAGATACTCTGACTCTGGCACGGATTTGAGAAACTTAACGAGGTGTTTGTGGAGGTAGGACGTCCAAAGGCTTGCGCGGGCTTGCGCTTTGAATTCCTCAAAGGTTTTTTCGAAGGCAGTGACTTTGGCTGGTCTTATATATTTACGCATCGCGATGAAACATCTGGTTTTACCCAGTCCTCCCCACTCGAGCATTTTTGCTTCTATACTAAAAGGGGTTTGGATATCCTTATCACGTAATGAACTTAAAAAGAACGATAATTGTTTGTCCAAGAATGTCTGCCAAAGACTGTCTTCCGTCATGGTACTTACTCGCTATCAAATTTTTCCCATCATATAGTAATTCGGCGCCAACATAAAAACGTTATTTGTAACGCTTTTATGAAGTTCGTTCCTTGGTACAAGAATGTGAGTTAAAACAAAGTGATTGTTGTCCTCATTCTAAATACCTCTAGTACAATCTAAAAGTGTTAGATGTAACGCTTTCTATCCAGCCTGTAGCGACCCTGCTCTAAATGCTAAAACAAAGCGTTACATATAACGTTTTACAAAAAGCCTTGATCGTCTTACTCCCCTGCTCTATTATTCAATATAACCCTAATTATCTTAAATAATAAAAAGCACCTAATTATGTCCTCAATGTTAATTCATGTCGATAATGTACCGCTGGCGATCGCTGAATCAGATCGCGATCGCGTAATTGGAAACTTACGTGAGTTAAAAGACGATGTATGGGAATTAAAGTCAGAAAATACGAAACGCGCTTACCAGTACGACTTCAATCAGTACCTGGTGTTCTGCAAAGATAATGGGTTACCGGCGATGGCCAGCGATGTCAATGTGACTAAAAATACGTGTCGTGCTTATTTAGACTACTTGATGTCGACCAAACTGAAGCATCATACGATACGCCGAAAAATTGCGTCAGTCCGCTATTTTATTGGTGTGAGCGAGCTACCAGACCCGTGGAAGCAGTCAAAACTTTTTGCTGAATACACCAACCACAAGATAAATCAAAAGCCCAGTCGCCAGTCTCAAGCCGCGCCCATGCGCCTTGAAAATATTGACGCCATCAATGCGCAACTCGATACGGACTCGTTGATTGGGTTACGTGATGCTGTCATTTTTAACACGGCGATAGACACGATATTCCGTGCATCGAATTTATTAGCAATTGAATTGCATCACATCGACTTTGCCAAACAACGGATCTTCGCTCCGCGCTCCAAGACTGATAAATCAGGTAAAGGTCAATACGGTTATATATCAACAACCACTATCAATTTTATCGACAAATGGCTCACGAGAACGGGCATTGCTGATGGCCCCTTATTGCGTAAATTATCCCCAAAGCAAACGGTGCAGGATACCGCGATGCAATATCATGCATTACTGTCTAGATACAAAAATATAGCGTCATTACTTAATTTAGCGTTCAAGCCGAGTTGTCATAGCACCCGGGTAGGAGGTGTAGTAACCATGTTTGAGCGGGGTGTCACATTAGATCAAATTCAAAAGGCCGGTGGATGGACAAGTTCAGCGATGCCGATGCATTACGGTGAAGAATTTGATGTAACGAAAACCGGTATGGCCAACGTGAGGTAGCGCTCATTATTCTATGAGAATGAACGAAAAAGCTCGCCAGACTGTTATTTAAAAATCGTAGAATTAAAAATTCATAGCGCTGATTGTATTTTATGCTAATTTGCGGTTTTACTATCTGATGACAATGCATTTTTTACTCTATGAGTAGAAAAAAGCACAACGTATGCTTACATGATAAATAAATAAGTGTCATCAATAGCTTATGCGTTTTTAGGTAGATCTCCAACTTTTAGATAAATTGCGCTTGTACAAGTCAGAGTCTTCTGATGAATAGAAGGTTTCGTAAGTAACTGACAGAATTAGAAAAATGCAGACATGAGTATAAATTGCCTAATATCTGCCTGCTGCTAAAAAACCTTTTTATATTAGTGATATAAACCGGGTTTCTTTTTCCATTGAATGTCGATAATACAATGGTCAATACGCAATATAGTGAGTCTTTATATGAACGCCAAACCTAGTTTTAGATTAAGCGATGAGAATATTGCTATGCAGGTGGAACCTTCCCTTGAGCATGTACTTACTCAAATAGATTCCCTGAGGGCAGAATTCGCCGATATTGAAGCGAATCTTTACGAGCAACTAGCTATCGATGGTCATCTGAAAACACTAGATGCATTGTCAATACAAAAAGCGGTGGATTGTGTGGAGTTGGCATCTAAGCAATTAGACAGTTATGTCATCACGCCCGATGTGAAATCGGTAGTTATAGCCATGCTTATGCTTGATATCAAATTAGAATATCGAAAATTTACGTCGATATGTCCACGACTGCTGGGGAAAAAGGTTTCAGAACTTGGTTATCGCGCTATGTTTTTGAAGTTCTTCGACCTCGTACAACATGAAACAGAGCGCTACGATACCAAAAAAACGTCGTCTACTGATATAACCAATCCAATAACCGCCCTAGAGAGCCACATTCAACAGGAAGTCACTAGAGAAGTAAAAAAGGTAGTTGGCCCAGTCAATAACATAATCCAACTTCTTATGAATGACTATGCTTTTCTAACTTCTGTCTCAGGCGTGACTAGACAATCCCAAACGAAAGACAGACACCGTTATTTCAGGATGGCCAAGGAAACGCGAGAGGGGTATATAAACCGATTTAAAAAAAGTGTGGTAGCGGCATGGGACAGAGTCACATCACTCAATGAAGAGCTTGTTGAACTAAAAGCAGCGAAAAAATCTCAAATCATGTCTTTGAATAAAGAGCTAAAGAAAACGCGAGAAAAGGCGCTGCAGTTCCAAACTATCCCTGACCCTATGAGTGAGCTGTTAGGAATAGATATTGGTGTGAGTAAGGACGAAGAAATAGCGGCTCTATCAAGAAAAGTGGATAGTTTGGAATCGGCTAACACGGAGCTTCAACGAGAAAATATTCGTCTTGAGAAGAAGTTATCAATCAAAGGGATGTGAATATGAATGTCCAAGTTGAATCAACGATTCGCGGCGTAAGCTATGAAGAGCCGAGGGACAGGTGGCGTTGTTTTCATCGCAGACTTGGTAAGCCTACACTGCAATTGCGTTTTGATAATCAATACGATGCTGTTTGGAAAAAAATAGAATTGTGTGCCGATGACGTTCCAATCGAAATTCACGTAAACCCCAGTAACGCTGCAGAGTCTATTGTGGTGAAAAATATTATTTGGGAGCATATGTCTAAGTTGCTTGTCGGTTTTATTATTTCATGGGCTGTTTTTCTTTGGCTAGTATACGTTCTCGTCTTCAAGTTGAAACACAAAAAATAATAATCTCTAGCTGATTTAATGATAATTTTTAGCAATTTTCATCTTCATACCTTACTTCCCATACCTCACCCATCAGTGGTTTATCGTTTGTACGTCCCTCTCGGGTGCTGAGCATTTCCTCATCAAGTGAAATCGGCGTACAGATTAATGAAATTTTATCGTTGAATTGATTTTTGATAAGTTCGCACATTCTCCCCCAGCGCGCCTCTGACGCACTTTCTGAGGCGGCAGCCATCATAACGATAAAGTTTCGCTCTAACGGGTGTCCTGCTGGAGCAGCCAGTGCAAACTCTGCTAATCTTACTATGTCTGCAATATGGCCTTCTACGTTATAGCTACGCTTCAGCTCGATAATATGCCTAATGTTTCCTGTTCGCTGCGAGCGCACCACAATATCCACTTTACCGGGTCGAGATATTAGTGCCTCATCTATTTCTTCTGATGCACAGATTGCCTTTACAGTATCTTCCATAGAAAAGGTAAACGTCTTGAAGTGCTGATGGACATGTCGGGCAATAAATACCGACAAAAAGTATTCAGGCAAATCGTTTATTGATTTTCCTGTCATTTCCTGCGCTTCTATGGCTGCATGGGCTCCAGCTTCAGCAAGAACCAGTCTTAGTGCTCTTTTTCTACTCAAAGAACTATCCTTTTCATTACTGCGATATGTAAACTATTTTAGTCACCATATTTTAAGAAGTAGTCGCATTTACTTTCAGATACACCTTCATCTCTGCAGTACTTTAATCCTCTGACTTCATCATACGCTTCATATCCAATGCTAAGCAGAATTACTGTCAATATTGGGACAACTGCCCACTTGAGAATGCCCTTTCCCATTGTTATTAAATCAGTATCTAATAGCAGGCTTGATATTTTTTTTGATTGGTCTCTTATTGTTGCCACGTTAAAATCCCTTTTATTAGTTATTTTAATAGTATCGATGTTCAGTGAGGTTTTTTATAAAGCGAAGTACTACTATTTCATCGCATCGGTACTTTGTCCTTGTAACCTAGGCTCTGATGGGCATCTGAGCTTTTAGGCGGTGCTATGGTTGCCTATATAATTCTGCGCTTCATGCTTTTCCACAATAGGCAGTGTTCTATCAGCGACGTTATACACTAAAGTAGCATAATGAGGAAATTTTAGGGGGTAACAGTCATATAATGAATAATCTTATGGCTTGTTAACGTCGTGTCTAAAAACCTTATTACTATGTTCTACATCGCCACTCGGTGTAGTAATCAATGCTTATCAACCGCCCTATTAGCGCATTAAAATCAAACTTTGAACCATAATTTTCGACGAGAGACTCGAACTCGAAAACCTGACAGTTCTTTGATAATCGAGGTGGGCCCGAGATCTTCCATCTATCGATAATGGCTTTTCTAGTGATAAGTGCCCATGAGTGCGATACCATGAACTCACGTCCGTCCCATGATACTGTAAGCTCCTTGCTGGTGGTCTCTGAGGGAAGTTTACGCTCTAGAATTGAGATCATACTGCCTTTAATCCGTGTATTTCTATGGGATGTTCCACACTTACTAAGAAACCTTTTCTCGAATTCGTTTTTCCCCAAACGATCGAATCCCAACTTAGCTTCAATGGGATAGCAAATACCGGTTTCGTGGTTAAGTACCGCTACATCGATCTTATGGACTCCATCAAAACCATAGTTGCCGCATTTATTTAGGCGTAATTCAGGGATGAAAGAACTGTGCCCTTTAAAGGATACGTAATCGCCGCAAACTGTTTTCTGAACCTTCTTAGATTCTTCAAGCATCTTAGCAAGTAGCCCTTCGCCTATGTGAGAGAGTTGAATCATTTATTCACCCTAACAGATATTTAGTGACTTCATATTAGCATTCGAAAAGGCTGTAAAAAAAGTATCGAAACTGCTAGCTTTATATGTCTTTATATTTAAAATATATAATTATAAGTTAAAGGTGAAAAAGGTTATAAAGCAATGGACAGATGGCACTACCCTCGGCACAAACTGTGTGACTACATACTGCAAGGTATGCAACAAGGGCTTCTTGAGAGGGTTACCTTTTTTGCACCTCGCAAGCGTGGCAAAACACAGTTTATCACGCGTGACGTTATTCCTGCCTGCGACAAGATTGATGTGTTACCCATATACATAGACTTCTGGTCAGACAAAGACTCGCCCCAGAATGCCTTTATTGATGCCGTCACGACCACGCTTGAATCACGTCGGAATATGTTTTCGAAAATCCTGGCAAAGCTTAAGTTCACACCTGCTGTTTCATCGTCGGGCGTAACAGTTAAAGCGGAAGCAAATGCCATGAGTTCACAGCGCCCTACCCTGCATTCGGTTTTTGATGCGCTTAATACCCATGACACGCCCATCCTATTATTGCTTGATGAGGTTCAGCATCTTGCGACGTCTGCTGACTATGCAAACTTTACCGCGGCCTTACGAAGCTTCATGACTGCGCGAAGTGATAACAAGATAAAGGCCATTTTTACCGGCTCATCACAAGAAGGGCTAAATAAGTTATTCAAAAACACCAAAGCCCCTTTTTATGATGCAAGCCAGACTATTCCTTTCCCACAATTGGATAGAGATTTCGTCGTTCACCAGCTGGGGGTTTTTAAATCTGTCACCGGTGGACGTGAACTCGATGAGGAATTAGCTTTCTCAATTTTTACGCAGCAACAGTTTCATCCAGCGCGGTTCTCTGAAATGCTTAAATTCATGGCGCTTGAAGGGATATATGATATACAAGTCGGTTTTGATGAGCATGACCAGCGTTACTTATTAAATGAGCGTAGTGAATTTGCTAAGTCCATTGAGCAACTCAATCCGCTCGATAAAATTCTACTCAAATTACTAGCCAAGGACTGGAACAAAGGACTGTACACGGATGAAACGAAAAGTGTGCTTGAATCTGAACTAGGAAAACGTCCCAGTAATCCATTGATTGGCGCAGCACTGACGCGCTTAGCTGAGCAGGACCTTATTTATAACGAATCTCGGGGAGTCTGGCTGGTGGCCGACCCTTCACTTAAATCATTTATGTCGGAAAAGTAGCGTAGCGCTTTTTCACCTGTATCATTGAACAAAACATATCGACGAAGTAACCTTCGCCCGTTAAAAACAAAAGGAAAAGATTTACACCATGAGCACCTCTATGCAAATCAATCAGGACGATATTAATAAAGCCGTATGGGCGGCTTGTGACACGTTCCGCGGCGTTATCAGTGCCGATACCTATAAAGACTTCATTCTTACCATGCTTTTTTTAAAGTATATCTCGGACGTGTATAAGGATGACTATAACCGTTTAGTGCAGCAATACGGGGATAACCCTGAACTCATCCATGCGATGATGTCAAAACAGCGTTTCGTGTTACCTGAGGGCGCAAGCTTTTGGGACTTGTATGAAAAGCGCTATGAGCCCGGCAACGGTGAGCGAATCGACAAAGCTTTACATGCCATTGAAGAGGCTAACGGCAGCAAGCTTAAAAATGTCTTCCAAGACATCAGTTTCAATACGGACCGCTTAGGCCAAGAAAAACAAAAGAACGACTTACTACGTCACCTTCTCGAAGACTTTGGTAAGGATATCTTAAACCTGAGCACAGAGCGTGTAGGTAGTCTGGATATCATCGGTAATGCCTATGAATACCTTATCAAACACTTTGCCGCTGGTAGTGGCGCCACCGCTGGCGAGTACTATACGCCCCCAGAGGTCTCGACGCTTCTTGCAACTGTTTTAGAGCCTGTTGAAGGTGATGATATTTGCGACCCTTGCACAGGGAGTGGTTCATTGCTCTTAAAATGTGGCGCTATGGTGCGCAAAAATTCAGGTTCGAAAAAGTATGCGCTGTATGGACAAGAAGCCATAGGCTCTACATGGGCGTTGGCAAAAATGAACATGTTTCTACATGGCGAGGACAACCACAAAATCGAATGGGGCGATACTATACGTAACCCACTCCTGTTAGATAAAGACGGTAAAGGCTTATTGCACTTCGATGTGGTCACCGCTAATCCTCCTTTTTCTTTGGATAAGTGGGGCCATGATGATGCCAGTAACGACCCGTTTGGCCGCTTCCGTAGAGGCATTCCGCCAAAGACTAAAGGTGACTACGCGTTTATTACTCACATGATTGAAACGCTCAAGCCTGAAACGGGCAGAATGGCAGTAGTTGTCCCGCACGGCGTACTATTCAGAGCATCAAGCGAAGGCAAAATTCGTCAACAATTAATTGAAGAAAATTTGCTAGATACCGTCATCGGCCTGCCAGAAAAGCTGTTCTTTGGTACCGGCATCCCAGCCGCCATTTTGGTCTTCAAAAAGCACAAAACGGACAAAAACGTATTGTTTATTGATGCCAGCCGTGAGTTTAAGTCAGGCAAAAACCAAAACCAATTAACCGAAGAAAACATTCAGACAGTCATCGATACCTACAAAGCGCGTGAAAGCGTTGATAAATACGCCTATCTCGCCAGTTTCGATGAAATTAAAGAAAACGACTTTAACCTCAACATTCCTCGATACGTTGATACCTTTGAAGAAGAAGCTGAGATTGATTTAGTGGCGGTGCGCACTGAGCGTGTGCAGCTTAAGAGCGAGCTGCAAACCCTTGAAACAGAAATGGAAGGTTACTTGAAGGAGTTGGGTTATGGTGCCTAATGGATGGTCACACAAACTTTTTAAGCAAGTATTAAAACTAGATCGAGGTAGCTCACCAAGGCCAATTGTTAATTTCATAACTGAAAGTGATGAAGGGGTGAATTGGATTAAAATTGGCGATACTAAAGGTGATGACTCATTCATAAATCAGACTAAAGAAAAAATTACGCCAGAGGGTGCGAAAAAGTCAAGAAAGGTTAGTAAAGGAGAAATTATCCTTTCGAACTCTATGAGCTACGGAAAACCATACATTCTAAACATTGATGGCTACATCCATGATGGCTGGTTTGTTATAAGAGAATATGAATCACACTTAGATAAGCAATTTTTAATACAAGTTTTGGGTAGTGAATTGGTGCAAAGGCAATACAAGAGGCTTGCTGCTGGAGGTGTTGTAACTAATATTAGTAGTGAATTGGTATATGCAGTTAAGATCAACTTCCCCACTATTCCTGAACAACGCAAAATCGCCAAAATCCTATCCACTTGGGATAAAGCGATTAGCACCACCGAGCGCCTAATCGACAACAGCAAACAGCAGAAAAAAGCCCTCATGCAACAACTGCTCACGGGCAAAAAGCGCCTGCTTGATGAATCAGGTACACCGTTTCAAGGTGAGTGGGAAGAGATTACTTTAGAGAAGCTTGCTAAATATAGAAGAGGCAGTTTTCCACAGCCCTATGGTAATCCTGAGTGGGTCGATGAAGTTAATGGATATCCATTTATCCAAGTTTACGATATCGATAAGAATATGAAGCTAAAACCAGATACCAAGATCAAAATCAGTGATGCTGCTATTGATAGGAGTGTATTCATTCCAAAAGAAACGGTTATTGTGTCGTTACAAGGGTCTATTGGTAGAGTAGCTATAACGCAATATGACGCTTACGTAGACAGAACCGTTTTGCTTTTCCAAGAATTTATTGTTCCTATGGATAAAGTCTTTTTCGCTTTCATAATACAGGAGCTATTTGAGATTGAAAAAACAAAGGCTCCGGGTGGTACGATTAAGACTATTACGAAAGAAGTATTAAGTAACTTCAAAGTCTATATTCCATCCTACAACGAACAACAAAAAATTGCCTCCGTACTTATAAACGCTGACCAAGAAATCGAATTACTAGAACAACAGCTAGCTGACTTAAAACAAGAGAAAAAAGCCTTGATGCAGCAATTGTTAACAGGCAAGCGCAGAGTCAAGGTGGACGATGAGGCTGCCGCATGATTCCGCAAAAAAAATGCCCCGCACCATCCTAATCTTTTTGCCGACGGGTGACCCTCCGGGTATCCGTATTGCGGAGCAAACCACCTCGATTATCCGCGTGATTGAAGTGCCGCGCAGTGACATCGCTGAATTTGTCAAAATGCCAGAAGCTAAGCAGGTTGGGCTTTACTTCTTAGTGTCTGGCGATAGCAAAGACGAGCTGTATATTGGACAGTCGTGCGATGTAGGCGCAAGGCCTCAGCATCACAAAGACGAAAAAAAGACTGGGAACGTGCGTTGGTGCTGGTGTCACTGACCAACAACCTCACTCAAATTCATGAGTTGTATTTGGAATCGCTATCGATTGAAAAGGCGCGTCAGTGCCAGCGTTACGAGCTATTAAACGGTAATGGCGGACAAAAGCCCCATACGCCTATTCCGCTTAAAGCTGATTGCGATGAAATCCATGAGATTGGTAGTTTGTTGTTAGCGACATTGGGTTATCCATTGTTTGAACCACTGACTGACCAACCACCTACCCAAACTGAACAAGTATTTGTGTGTAATCGCGCTTCGGTGAAGGCCAAGGGTATCTATACCAATGAAGGTATGGTGGTGTTGAAAGGCTCGACGGCGCCTTATGTCACTAAGCGTAAAACTGATAAACGCATGGTAGAAATTCGCGATAACCTATTAAGCAAGGGCGTTATCTCGCTGTCAGGGGATAACATTGTGTTTGAACGTGATTACTTGTTTAAAACGCCCAGTGGCGCATCCGGCTTTCTGCTACTGGGCTCATCAAACGGTTGGGTTGATTGGAAAACAGAACATGGCATTACGCTCCATGAGTATGAAGGTAGAACACTCACCTTGGCAGAAGGCTAGCAGGAGCGCAGCTAGCCTCCGTTTTCCAGTGTATCTTCCTCGGTAATGTTCTCGCCTTCATAGCAAGGAATTGGTATCGTTAGGCCATAAGATTAACCCCAGTCGCGCTAACAAATGGAGAGCATGAACGTAATGGAAGACAACCGCAGAATGGCCGCCAACTTCAACGAAGAATTTAGTGCAAAACTTCCCGCACTCACGCTGCTGACAAATTTGGGCTACACCTTCATCCCACCTGCTGAATGCGAGACGCTCAGAGGCAACTTATCGGGCGATACTAACAAAAGTACCCAGCAAGTCATCCTGCTTCCCATCTTGCGACAATTTTTAGCAAAGCAAACCTTTTCTTTTCAGGGAAAAACGTACCCGTTATCAGAAGCGGCTATCGATAAAGTTATCCACCAGCTTAGTCCGGCGATGAACTTAGGGCTACTGACGGCCAATGAGAACATCTATGACGCCCTCATGTATGGGGTGAGTGTCACCGAGTTTATCGACGGTAAAAAAGCCTCGCCCACAATAAAGCTGATTGATTGGAATACGCTCACAGAGAATGCATTTCACTTCACGGAAGAGTATGTAGTGCAAACGTCTCCCGCGACTGGGCGACGTATTCCCGATATCGTATGCTTTGTCAATGGTTTGCCGCTTGCGGTGATTGAAGCAAAACGCCCTAATGATGCAAAGACCGGAAAGCTCACCACTTCAGCCGGTATATCGCAGCATCTGCGCAATCAGGGGCATGATGAAATTCCACATTTATTCGCGTACAGTCAATTGTTGCTTTCCATTAATGGGTATGACGGTTTGTATGGTACCACCGGAACGAAAGAAAAGTTTTGGGCCAAGTGGAAAGAAGAGCTAATAACCGAGGCCGAGTTTAGCGCCCTCATCAATAAACCGCTTACTCAAGATAAGCTCGATTTACTGCTTAACCATCGCCCAGCACACGTAAAAGCTGAATTCTTGTCCTTATTGAATGCAGGTGAGCTCGCGGTAACGGACCAAGACCGACTGCTTGTCAGCCTATTACGGCCAGACCGTCTGCTGGAAATGAGTCGCCTGTTCACGCTTTTCGATAAAAAAGCGGGGAAGATTGTGGCGCGGTACCAGCAGGTATTTGGTATCAAAGCATTGATAGAGCGTATTAGTTCGTTTGATAAGTCCGGCTCTCGTGAAGGCGGTGTGATTTGGCACACTACGGGCAGTGGTAAGTCATTTACCATGGTGTTTTTATCTAAAGCACTGATATGGCTTGAAGCCCTTGCGCAATGTCGCGTAATTATTGTTACAGACCGTGTGGACCTAGAGGACCAACTGAGTCGTACCTTTGCCTCTGGTGGCGTGTTAACTGACAGAGATAAAAAAGATGCCATGGCCACATCAGGCAAACGACTTGCGCAGCAAATCGGTCAAGGCAACGAACGCGTTATCTTCTCCATTATCAACAAATTCGGCTCTGCCATAAAGCACGAAGAATGCTTTAACGATAGTCCGAATATTCTTGTGCTGGTGGATGAAGGCCACCGAAGTCAAAACGGCGAAAACAATATCCGCATGCAGCAAACCCTGCCTAATGCGGCCTTTGTAGCTTTTACCGGTACACCATTATTGAAAGACGATAAAACAGAGAACAAGTTCGGTAAAATCATTCACTCTTACACCATGCAGCAAGCGGTAGAGGATAAAACTGTCACGCCCTTATTGTATGAAGAACGCATCCCTGAATTAGCCGTGCAGGATAAAGCCATTGATGCCTGGTTCGAACGAAGCACCAAAACGCTATCCGATAAGCAAAAAGCGGATTTAAAGAAGAAGTTTTCACAAAAAGGACAGGTATACCAAACCGAAGACCGCATTCGCCTGATTGCTTACGACATTTCTGAGCACTTCCAGAACTTTAAATACAAAGGATTGAAGGGGCAGCTTGCCTGTGACTCTAAAGCATCAGCCATACGCTATAAAAAAGCATTAGATAAGTTGGGGCGGGTGACGTCCGTTGTGGCCATGTCACCACCGGATACCCGCGAAGGTCATGAAGCGGTTGACCAAGAAAGCAAAGACATCGTGCAAAACTGGTGGAAGGACAACATCGGTAAGATGGATGAAAAAGCCTACACCAAAGCCATCATAGAAGATTACAGTCATGTAGACGGTCCAGACATCATGATTGTGGTGGATAAGCTCCTGACGGGCTTTGACGAGCCTAAAAATACGGTGCTGTATATCGATAAACCCTTAAAAGAGCACAATCTCATCCAAGCCATTGCACGAGTGAACCGCCTGTATCAAGACAAAGACTTTGGCTACCTCATCGACTATCGCGGCATCCTCAAAGAATTGGATACCACCATTGAAAAGTATCAAGACCTCGCTGAGCGTACCCAAGGCGGCTTTGACATTGAAGATATCCAAGGGCTCTATAGCTCAATGGAAACCGAGTATAAAAAACTCCCCACATTACACAGCGACGTCTGGGCGATATTTGATGGTGTCAAAAACAAACAACAGCCTGCTGCACTGAGTCAGGCATTGTCACCCAAAATTGAAGATATTGATGGCCAACTGACTGACACTAACTTAAAAAAGCGCCAAGATTTCTACGCCGCACTCACTGCATTCTCCAATTGCATGAAAGTCGCATTACAATCGGCGTCATACTTTGACGATAAGTCGTTTGATAAAACCCGTGACCTATACAAGCGCGATTTGAAAGCGTTTGTCGAGATACGTCAAAAGGTCAAAGAACTCTCAGAAGAAACGGTCAATTATGATGCATATGCCGAAGATATAAGGCAACTTCTAGACAGACACATTTCAGGTGTTGAGATCACGGAATCAGATGGCGTGTATCTTATCGGCGAGATGGGGAAAACCCGCGAACCCGAAAAGATGTCCGACGATGAAGCGCGAAATCAAACGGATAAAATCACCGGGCGCGTAACAAAGATGATCCAAGATGACCTCGCTGACGACCCCTATGCACAGGCCCATTTTTCTAAGCTACTGAAACAAGCCATTGAAGATGCACGAGCGATGTTTGATTCCCCCGTCAAACAATACCTGATGTTTGCTGAGCTGGAAAATGACGTCGCACAACGCAAGGTCGCTGACATTCCAGACCGCTTTGTTGATGAAACTGGTAAACGTAATCGCCATGCACAAGCGTATTACGGTCTCTTTGCGCATGTTTTAGGCGATACACTTAATGACAAGCCACACCTAGATGAAGACACCCGTGTTGCGCTCGCCTTTGACATTGATAACATTGTTAAAGACGCAGTGGCAGAGTTTTCCATTACCCCGTCAGAGATTGAAAACGCAATACACAATAAAACGCTTCCGCTTTTATTTCATGAGGTGGGACTAGAAGATGCCACGCTAATGGTTGAGGAAATAATACGCATAACACGTACTGGGTTATCTAAAGAGTGATACCGTGACACAAAAGCACCTCGCAGCCCGTATAGGCAGCCACAACAATGAATCTTCTGTATTGCATTACGGTGATGAGCGTATTGAATACGACATTATCAGGCGCAAGTCGCAGGCAGACTCTACGTCGCCCCGCAGAAAGGTCACCTTAAAGGTACACCCAGACCTTAGGGTTGTGGCGACAGCGCCACATGACGCCTCGAATGATGATATTCATCAAATCGTGACAAAACGTGCCCGTTGGATTTGGGACAATCTACAGCAGTTTGCCGAACAACAGTCCATGGTGTTGCCAAGGCAATATGTCAGTGGTGAAACTCAGTTCTACCTTGGACGTCGCTATGTGTTGAAAGTGAGCCCCAGTGAAACACAACGTTCGGACATTAAGCTCTATCGAGGAAAGCTCCAGGTGACGGTTAGCGCTGCGTTGTATGACGCAGAAATGTCTCGGCAGACTAAGGTGAAAGGGTTACTTAAACGCTGGTACGCGGATAAGTCTCAACAGGTGTTGTCTGAGCGAATTTCGCAAATGGTGATAAAAACACCGTGGGTAAAAGAAACGCCGTCATTTCGAATCATGGAGATGAAAAAGCAGTGGGGCAGTTGCTCGGCAAACGGCAGTTTATTGTTTAACCCGCACCTTATCAAAGCGCCAAAAGAGTGCATTGACTATGTCGTTTTGCACGAGCTGTGTCATATCGCTGAACACAATCACAGTGAGAAGTTTTGGCGTTTGCTTACACAGGTGATGCCCAACTGGAAACAAGTAAAAAGTCAGTTAGACGGAATGGCTGAGTTGTACCTTAATGATTAGCAACCAACAAAAATAGCTGGCAAAAAGCGTATTACTAATTTGGAAACAAACTTTGAGAAAGCAAATACACTAGTTAAGTGATGCCTTCACCTTAGGGCATATGAACATGGAAATAAACGGAGTTATTAATTATATGAGTACACGACCAACCACTTTGCTTAGTATGCTTTTTTTCTTTCAGCTGTTTTTTATTAACTCCGTCAGTGCACAGGATGCAGTGACTATATACAAAGAATATAAAAATAACATTGCTGAGATAGTGGTTAAAAACGACATGGATGTTGAAGTGATGCGAGGTACAGCAATATACGCAACAGACAATATGTTTATGACTAACGCTCACGTAATCAAAGGAGGGAGTCAAGCAACCATCCTTGTGGGAGATGAAAGGTACAATGTCGTATCTGCTGAGCTAAGTAGAAATCAAGATCTTGCCTTGGTCATTATTGACACTAAAGGTAAAGACCTTCCATTAAAATCATTCAAATATTCTTTTGATGTTGATGTAGGTCAGGATGTTTACGTCATAAGCAATCCTGTTGGGTTTAACCAGTCGATAACTGATGGAATTATATCTTCTATTCGCGGAAATATAATACAGCACACTGCTGCTGTTTCTCCTGGTTCAAGTGGCGGGGCCTTATTCTCTAAAAGCGGAGAACTGATTGGAATTATAACATCCAGGCATAGGGATGAAACTAGCATGGGGTTTGGTCTTTCTATAGAAGCTATTTCTCATGAGTTGAACAACGAAAGTGGTTTTTTCAGCTTGTTCGAAGAGGCCCCTTTGTTGCGAGGCAAAGCAATAATAGGAATGTCGCATGCAGATGATGGCTCAACGGTGCAAATTGATTTGTTTGACCCTGCTTCGGTGAAAAAAGAAGGGAATTATCTCAGGTACAACGGGGGCGCTAGGGTAATTAGCTATGAAAACGATGCGGTCAGCAGGTTTGCAGAGTTTGAATTTGAGTCGTTGTTTGATTGCAAGAACAAAACAAGTAGAAATTTATTCACACGCGTATATGGGCCTAATAAAAGCGAAGTCTTATTTGAATTTGGTGAGAGTGACGAGTGGCTCCCAGTCAAGGATAAATATAAGGCCACACTTAACGCTTACTGTGAAGCAACAGTGGTCAATAATCAGCTATACTATAGCCTTAGAGAGTTGCACTCATATATAACGACTGTTATGCCAATAGAGTTATTAAGGAAAAAAGAGACGGTTAACGCCCAAGGTGGTGCCAACCGTCTACTGCAGTATATTTTAAAACACTCCAACTGAGTGTCGAACGCGTTTCTTATTTTTTTTAAATATTATCGCCATCAGCATTTGATTTGTGGCACATCACTCCAGCGTGTAGTTGCGCGCTTTGTTAAAAACTGCCTTTTCATCTCATGTTTTTTATCAAACCCTTTTGAAGCCACCTGAAGGGTACTTTTGCCATATCTATCATTGACGGCGTCAAGTACGTTCATCAGCTTTGGGTTGTCTTCGTTTATGCTAAAAAGGTCGGCTTGATAGTTCGCTGCAGGTATGATTTCTACAATCCCTACGCCGCAACGGTAAAAGCATACGCCTGGCTTAAATATTTTCTCGATAATGGCAGGGAGTACGTTTGTAACAATGCGTGTGTCCATTGTCGGGACTGGAAACGGGTGGTAAATCGACTTGCGGTAATAAGCGGTATCGTCGTGTGGCGAGTTAGAGGCAAATACCGTTATTGCTTTAGTTAAGCTTTTTTGCCTACGCAGTTTCCGCATTGCGCTCTCACAATGTCCAACCAAGGCTTTATGCAATTCTCTCTTATCAGTTACCCGGGCGCCGAATGTCCGTGTGCTATAAATTTGTTGCTTGTCGGGCCTAACGTCATCCCACTTGATTCGAATTTCGCCGTTAAGCTCCCTCACGGTGTTTTCCACAAGGATAGAAAACTGTTTCCTCATACGTGCCGGTGATTGAACTGATAGCTGGTGGGCAGTATGAATACCAAGTAGGTTTAATTTTCGCCCTAGCCTGTTTCCTATTCCCCAGACGTCCTTAACGTCCATTTGTTTGAGTATGCTGATACGCTCTTGCTCGCTGTCTATGACAGCGACACCATTGTAGCCAGGTATGCGTTTTGCGGCATGACTGGCTGCTTTAGCAAGTGTGGGAGTTATCCCCCCGCCTGCCCCAACTGGTAAGCGAACCTCTTTCCATACTGTACGCCTGATATCTCTCCCTAAATCCAGCCAGCTATCATGGGAAAGATGCGTATCAAATCGGGCGAATAGTTCATCAATGGAATAGACATAAATATCATCAGCGAATTGGCTGATAGTATCCATCATCTTGGTACTAAGCGAATGATAAGCTCGTAGTTAGAACTGGTCACCACTACGCCATGCTTTTTAATCAAATCCTTAACTTGGAAGTACGGAACAAATTTCTTAATGCCAAGCTTTTTGGCAATAGGGCAAACCGCGACAATGCAACCGTCGTTGCTAAGGGTGACTACGGGCTTATTTCTAAGATCAGGTCGCATCACCTTTTCAGCACTACTGTAAAAGCCAGAGGCATCGCAGAGAAAGTACATCACGCCCCAATTTTCTTATTAAGTGGCGTGTGGATCCTAACCGAACGAGTCACCACGCCCTCGAGCGAGAAATCATCCCCTTCTTTGATGAAATAGGGTTTAGCCCCAATCTGAGACGAAATAAGGGCCCTTCGCTCTATATCAATTTTCTTGCAGCAAAATACCCCATTTAACACAGCCACGATGATGGACATATGCTTTACTTGTTGCGCTCTTGAGATAACAAGTATGTCGCCATCGAAAATGCCATCCAGTTCCATTGAATTCCCCTGCGCTACGCCTATCCATGTGGCAGAGGGTTTATCGATAAGCAGTTCATCTAAACTCAATTCCATTTCAATGTATTCGGCTGCAGGGCTTTCAAATCCTACTAACCCTGCTTGCGCTTTTACTGGGATAACCTTCATAAAACCATATAACTGTATAAATGTACAGTTATTGTATTTTCAATCGATGATAGCCGTCAAATTACATTCGTTTATTTCATGTGAAAAATGATCTAAGTAATACCTTGTGAGCGCTACATTTTGTCGGTTAAAACATAAAAATTAACACATTAGTTTATGGTATACATGCTTTGGAAAGGAAGAAAATATGGAAAATACGAGCATGGAAAACACATCAGGTATAAACAATTAAACCTGGCCGATATCCATGCCTACCGGCAACAACACAGTGAGCCACTCGTTACTGACTTTTTCCGGTGGGTTTATCAACAACGACAGCGCACTGATTTACTCCCCAAGTCTCCCTTCGCCAAGGCACTCCATTATGCGCATGAACGAAAAAGCCAACTCAAGGTGTTCCTGAGCAATCCTGCTTTACCCATGGATACCAATCATCTTGAGCGGGCATTGCGGGTAATCCCCATGGGGAGAAAAAACTACTTGTTCTGTTGGTCTGAACTCGGGGCTGAACAACTGGGCATACTGCAAAGCCTGATGGTGACTTGCCGCCTGCAAGGCATCAATCCCTACCACTACCTCGTGGATGTATTGCAGCGTGTAGCACTGCATCCGGCCAAAGACGTTCTAGACCTCACCCCCAGAGTGTGGAAAGATAAGCTTGCCGATACGCCACTCACATCCGATGTACAACAACACCGAAATTAAGCGCGAACATGAACATCAACATCAACGACCTCACTCTGGAACAGCTGTACCAGCTCAATGACATGGTCTGTCAACGCATTGACCAAATACGCGCCCAACAAGAGCGAGAAGCTATTGCGCGTATTCGACCCGGTATGAAAGTGACTATCGAAGGGCCTGATGGGACAATCTTCGGGATTGCCCTAAAACTTAACCGCAAAACCATTATCGTGGCATCTGAAGATAAACTACGTCAGTACAAGGTGGCCGCTGGACTGGTGAAACCTGTCAACGACCTGAATTAGACTGCTTACGGTCCATATTGATCGCTTACTTAACAAATACTATATTGTAAGAAATATATGTTTAACGCTCATCAGACCCGCTATCTAGATACATGCTTTGAATAAACTCGATCTCTGCCGTTGATAATACATTAGCTGAAACCATACATTGCCCGTCTAAATATCTAGAAAGAAGCTTACGCAACTCTTGATCAGTAAGGTACTTATTGCCTTCTACATACTCTCTAATTTCATTCGCACATCGCATATGTTAAAGCCTCACCTAACAAGTTTTTTCTGCTTTTGCTCTCTAAAGAAATAGCCTTGCATTAGCAAGTCTAGTTCCTTGCAAAATACATATTTTTCAAAACAGTCCACTCCTTCGACAATAACGCTTCCAGCCTTCTTACGTAGATTGATAAGTAGGCAACCTAGCAACTTTTTGTCTTGGTTGAAAAGGCGCCAAAACAATTCTTTTGATATCTTTATTGCATCAAAGTTACACTTCTCTATTGTATCGAAATTAGAAAAGCCGCAGCCGAAGTCGTCTAACCAAATTGATACATTAGGATGAGCTGTTAGAGCCCAGATCGCTTGTGTATTTTCTTCTGAACTATCGATTGTTTCTGAAATTTCTAGTGCAATTTCTAAACCTCTAAAGTCCTCAACTAACATGGCTAGATATGCTGACTTAAGAAATTCCTCATTTACATTGAATGAGACTTTCTTTAAACCTCTCTGAGACATTTCAGAGAGTACATCTCTGAGATAACTGAAGTAATACACTTTCGGAAAACTACAAAAAAACTGCCGGCTATCTAACTGGCTCTCCGATAGAAATACAGAAGTAAGGATTTCATAGTAGTTATTTTCAGCGCCGATTGATCTGGTGACAGCCTCTAGTCTAGGTGCTAAGTCGTACTCTGAGTTGGCAATAGTGAAACTTCTAAAAGGCAGTATTATTTCCATTTAAAAATCCATCCGAGTCAACATATAACCAACTTTTCGTTGATTTAAGATACATAGGCTAGTGCCCGTCAATGCAGTTCTGAGTTCAGAAACTACAACGTTTACATTATTTTGGACTCTAGGTAGACTGCCCCAAACGTACTTCATAATGTGTTCTTTGCTTACAAATTCGTCAATGTTTCTGTGTAAGAGGCACAGTGCTCTACCAGCAGAGTAAGAGAGCTTGAACGTACCCTTATTTGTGTATAGAAATCCAGCTTCAAATTTAACAGAAGATTCTATAGAAAAATTACGATTAGGATACAAAAAACACTTCAAACAATGTTCATTGCAAGAGTTATCTTCTGAAACTATATTTTCCATGTTTCCCGTATCATTTAATTGATCATCACGATTGAAAAAAATAATATTTGAACTTTGTTCAGCCATAAACTCATTACTCCAATTGAATTACAATATTATGTAGAATAGCGATATTGGTCTTGAATAAAACGTTTATAAAAATTATAAAAATTATAAAAATTATAAAAATTATAAATTTAGAGTTTTAATTCTGAATTCTTGGATAATATTTATCTTTTTATGTCGCTGTGATAAGGCAATTATGTTTCCACTCTCAACATGCATATCTTTTACTAAATATGACGCGCCATCTAAGTCAGTCACACATGCGCCTTTCGGAAATAGCCTCAAAAATAAACAAAACTTTTTAAAAATGACGGGATCGATCACTTCAGCAATCGCCATATTTTGCATTTCATTAATGCTTTCATAAGGTGACTTTTTGGCCCGATACCCCCTGCCAGAAGTCATTGCTTCGTAGGTATTTAGAACTCTTAAAATTCTTGCACCAAGCTTGATTTGGCGCCCCATTAAGCCTTTAGGATAACCAGTACCATTAAAGTTTTCATGATGTTGGAGGACAAGTGTTGTCAACGAGTTAGATAAGTTGGATTCATTAACAATTTTTGCTGATTCAATAGGATGTATTTGAATAAGCTGTTTTTGGGAGTCCGAGACTAACTTCCTAGAACCCAATAACAATGGATACCTTGCCATAGAAATATCACTCAAAAATGCAGCATTGCAATATTCGAGCGTCTTGCTTCTAGTGAGCGTGATGTAGTTACAAAAGCTAGCAGTCAAGCAAACGAGCTTTAATGTTCGTCTGAAAAGCTCGTTTTCAGATCGAATTAAGTCGACGCACGTAATATGACAAAATTTTCCTGCTATTACTTGAGAAACAATTGCGTTGATACGTGAAACTACTGACGCTTCATTGATTAATCTAGAACTAACTATTTCATCAAAAATTAGTTTTAATAATTTGATATTTTTTTTAGTTAATTTTGATTTTCTATTTGAGCTTATGACGTAGAGATTTTTGTAAGCAGATAGGTTTCTAATGTCCTTACTTGATCTTACTTTTGTAAAATTTGTTATGTATGGAGTGTAAAACCAGTTTTTGAATACAAAAACAATGTCTCCGACAATTAAGTCAGACGATTTAATTTTTTTAAACATGAATTATGCAACATATTTATGGTAGCGAATGTCGCACTGCCTTCCCATTGGCTATTGAAATCCTTGAGTATAAGATAATTAGACGTTAATTTTATCGTTCTCCCAATTCAAAAAAGGCGCTATTTTATATTTTAAGCACTAACCATCAATGCTACTTTAGTCTAATTATAATTTGGAATTCTCGCGATTAAATTATGATGTAAAAAAATCAACCCCCGAATTCAGATAACAAGTGCACCACTCATGGTTAAATCGGTGATGGATGATCAACTGCCTGTTGGTGGTATTCTAAAATCGCCAAAAATCAGAAGTAAGCACCATGAGTTACAAGCAGTTGATCGAGGGACAACGTTACTAGATCGAAGCCTATCTGCGCGAGGGTTTAAGTTACCGAGAGATAGGAAAAAGGTTGAATGTCAGTCACAGTACCATAAGCCGAGAAGTGAGACGCAACCGTCTAAAAGAGAGTCGCTATCTGCCTGAAGTGGCGCATGCCAAAACAGTAAAACGCCGCCATCTGGCAGCCAAGTATCGACTTTGTGACATGACCATTGCGTTTGTTGAATTCGGATTATCACAGAAGGGGAGCCCTGAGCAGATAGCGGGAGTCGGTAAGTTGATTGGCTATTCTGTCAGCCACGAGTGGATATATGGTCATGTGCAGCGTAAGCGATCAATATAGGCCGCCTTCCCCAGATTTAGCTGCTCCGTAAAATAGCCTCCGTAGATTTTACTAACGGAGACTTTACTGATGGCAACAAAAAGACGTACACGTGAGCAATGGCAAAGGTTGGTTGACAAGCAAGCAGAAAGCGAGCTGACAGTCAGTGAATTTTGTGCACAGCATGCGTTAACAGTATCAAATTTTTATCTGTGGCGTAAAAAGCTGAGCGATGATAGAGAACCGTTTGCGCAGCAGGATAACTGGCTTGCTTTTGATATGCCAGCGAGCGGGAACCAGAGTATAGATTCAGCGTGGGAGATTGAACTGGTATTACCCGGTGGTGGGGTGCTGCGGATGAACCGTGCTGCCTGATGTTACCCTTATCCAATGGGCGTATTTGGTTGTACACCGGCAATGCCGATATGCGTAAACAGTTTGATGGGTTGGCAGCGCTGGTACAGAGCAAGTTGGGCATGCAGGCAATCTCCAAACGATAAATTATAGCCCCGAGACGGATAAGAGGATGTTGGAAATGGCTGAAAGCGGAATTCCACTTCAAGAGATTGCTGATGAAATGAATAAGACCAAAGAAGCCATAAAAATGCGGTTAAAACGGACACGTAAAGCGCGTCGTGAGGCTTTGAAATAAATACGCTTTTATAGTGACTTGATTATAAATTATCAAAAAAGGTTCAAAATCTACTGTAGGAGTAGATTTTTTGATGTTATTTGACAAGTGATTGCAGGCGTATACAGTTTCGCCCTAAACACATCGAAGAGATAGCAATCATGTACGACGTTATGAAAAGTCATGACAAAGTTACGTTTATTAATAAAACAGGCGATGGCCTTATTGGTATAACACCAGACATTGCAGAGATTAACGATATGCGCCGAAGCGGATTGGTCAGCGACGAAGCAATCCTAGAATTCGTTAAATTACAGAATGAAATTAAGAAGAGGTAACCGACGAAAGGTCTGTAACTCCCTTAATAGTCTTTGCGGGCACTTGCGTAAAAATCTCAGAATAAAATCACAGACGCTTTTTATAAGCAAAGCCTGTTAGCCGGTTACTGGAAAAAAACGACCAAAGCGCGGAGAAGCTTCTTGAGCGCACCAATAGAGATTGATTAGCGCATAAACTGGGAGGTTCAATAAGTAGATGACGTGCTTTGTAGTTAAACCTGCGAGACTAACCTAGACCAAAAATTCTAAAAGGAACACTTTGGATGACTCGACTTCAAAGCCATCACTATTTATTCCTTGTTGTCTATCAAGGCATGTGGCAATCTTTTTAGGGTTATTTTTAAACAATTAATGCTCGCACGGAAGTGAATTAGCATAATGTTAGGCATGCTAGGCGTATTACTCGAGTGCTCTCGGACACGTTGGGAGTATCATCGAAATGAAAATAAGTTTGTTTGCAGCGATCCTGCTTTTATTCACCTCATCGGTAAGGGCCAATATCGACGCGATTGACGGCATGTACCTGGTGTCACCCAAAGGTATTTCTCAAATATCTTCGTCTGGGGCAAAAGATAAGCATGGTAATTATACTGTTGAGATCAATGTTGTTGAGAGTGTGTACCCTCGGTACTATACCAAAGGGCTTTTGATAGCAAGAGGATGGTGGTCTACGACAACACAGCAATTCTATACAGAAGACTATCAAATCCGCCCCCATTTGCCTCACTGTAATGCTTTTGAAGAATTCAGCTGGGGTTTCCCTTATGAGCCCACCGTCGTTGTCATCGGTAACAAGAAATACCCTGTCTATAAAAAAATACCTTCCTTTTCTGAAAAGCGAGCGCCACAGAAGTACTGCGTGGATGAACGTGTGAGTCGTAGTACCTGCAGACGTGACAGATGTAATAAATGGGAGTCACCGAAACCTAATGGTTATTTGGTGAGTAGCCGTTCCTTGGCCAATTCGTTGTTTGCCGATTTACGTAATTGAACGCTTGGTACAGGTCTAAAACATATTAGAGGGAGAGTCCTTCTGTGATGCAAGATAAACGAGAGAGCGGCGTTATACCTAATGGCGTTACTTTTGGCACTGAAGTGCTTGTTATGCCAAGCCTGATAGGTAGCGTATTCACCCACGCTGGTGGTACCGACACAGTAAGTTATAAGCCGAACAAGTACAGCTGGGTAAAAAAGGGGGATGTCATTGCAGAAGTGTATATTAGCCGTCCAAAGACAAAGTTTGGATTGATTAATGATATCTTCTTTAACGATATCATCTCGAAAGTACCCATTAAGAGTCCTGCAAGTGGTTTGGCGCTTCATAGCGAATACAGTGATAACTTTACAGTAGAATTGAAAGATGATGTGCCTCCCATCGCTAATTTTTCATTGCTCCTTCCTAGTGATGAAGTGCGTGAAGTATCTGGTGCTTCACTTTTTAGGGCGGCGGTGAACTTGATCAAAGAGAACAGTGACCTCTTGTATAAAGAATCGAGACGCTGGACGATGAAGGGGAAAACGCCTCAGGAGTTAGAAAGCTTATTAGCACAGCAATTGGCTGCAAATTGTCGGCGATACCCGGCTACACCGTATTATGACGATTATTTAGATGAGGCCAGGACGGAATTTCCCGAACTGAGGCAGCACCTTAAACACCTCGTCAACAAAGCGGAGTGAGAAGTACAAACACAGCAGTAAGACAACAACATTCGCCCATCGCGTTACCCTAACAAGGTTAGATTTTCGCTAAATGAGCTTCACGTCTTTTGTCTGCCTCGGTAATCGGCCTCGTGTAGAGGTTGATAGCTTCGTTCAAGCACTCCCACGCATGCCCTTGTCTATTCGCTTTACGTTTTTGCGGCACATGGGCGCTTAATGGACGAATAGTGGGCACATCCTCGTAATTACACAAAATAACGGGCTGTGCGGCGTTGATAGTATTTACCACCGGCTTACCCTGTGCTGCCCCGTAATACAATGACAAATTCACTGACGCATTGCGAGTCTTACGTATATAAAAGCGGTGGGTGTGCTGTGTGCCCATGATACGCGCTTTTATCTCGTTCAGTTGTGTATCATTGAGACCAGACTTGCTGTTATACAGATACAACACAGCGCGCTCAGGCGTTAGCCGTTGGTCAGCGTTCTTGTAGGCCCAATAAAAATTCACGCTTTTAAGCGCGGTATTTGTATCAGGACGACAATTGATAACATCGATATGCCGATACAACTGATAAGAGATAATTTCGGCGCCACGGTGTTGGTGTAAGAACTCGTGCTTCTGCAAATGATTGCGCCCGTGTGCGCCATCAGGCTTTCTATCTTGCACGCAATGTTTGATAGCTGTCTTTGTACTGTTAATGGCGATAATGGTATCCATGACGTCGTCATGGTTTTCAAGCAATAAAATGCCTGGGTATTTACCCGCCACCCGGCCTGAAATATCATGAGAAGGACGATGAAAACATTTCAAAGCATTAAGGCAACGCATCTGCGCTTGGACGTTGAACATATCGCGGTGACCAAGCATTAGCTCACCGACAGAGAAGGTTTTAAAGTCCTCTTTGGTGACGTCGTCAATATCCGCAAAGTAAGCCGTGGGCGATAACCGCATGGCGCTATACAACGACTCATACAATTCATCCAAAGTTGTGAGCAAACTGTTAAAACGCGCAAAGTCATTCACCATCACTACATCCTCTTATCAATCAAACCTACTACCCTACAGTATTATATTTACAGACCACCTTCACATAAAAACACCCATAAAACCCACCCGCAGACACCACAAAGTGGCATCCACCCTGCAAGCCCGCCCTGCCCGACCAGCCGAAGGCGCGCGCGAGTTGAGCATAAGGGGCACCTCGGTGGTGGATGAGGGACGCCATCTTTGAAATACCTGTTTGAAGGTGGTCTGTAATTAATGATTGGTATCGGTGTTTTCGGTGTTTTGCGTATTAATCGTTGTATAGAAAATTCGTGTGATTGCGGTGGAAAAATAGGCGCGCGTACGTGAAATCTGATGACGTTTGCTGAGCGTTGCCCTCTTTGGTAAACAGAGAAACGCCCTAGTGAATATACTTATTAGCGGCGGCGCCGTAATAACAACAGCATTACACCCATTGCCAGGATAATACCCGTTTGTGGCTCTGGAACAGATACATCGGATTGTGATGGCGTAACGGTTCTAGAGACTAGGCTGCTTTCAAAATTGACGGCCAGTTGCGAGCTCTCATTCAGATAAAATACAACGCGACTCGTTTGTAGGCTCGCGCTATCTTCCAGTGAAAATGAGTAAAAATCCTTCTCAATTGAGAAAGCGTCTACAGTAGAGCTCGACGATGTATATGCGTTGCTGTGGTTTGAATAATTTGTTTTCTCAATCTCTGGTATTCTAACTATCAACTCATCGAGTAGTAAAATCACTGGGGAAATATTAAACGCTGTAAAATCAAAAAAACTATATCCCCTTACTGGCCCATATCGAGACTCTAATGTGTCGTCACCACCGCCGAACTCCCCTACTCCATTATCACCATCAAGCCAGTTGGAGTAATACATAAGTGTGTCATCATAGGTAAAGGATACTTCAATCGGGTTGGTATTTAGATTATCAAGTTCAAAGGCAATTTGTGACTCATCGAGGTAATTTACGCCATAGTATTCGTAGCCAATATAATTCAATGAATACTCATACTTTATGATGTCGGCAAACGTTGCCTTACTGATTAATAACAATAATAAGGTGGGAAGAATGTGCTTCATGCTGTTTTCCTTTTCTTGAGCAGTGAAACATTAGCAAAATATATCCCTTGCCTTATATATTGTGAGCTACAGCAAATAGGACGTAACTTATTTAATACGAATGTAAAAAAAATAGACACTTTTCTTTATCGAAAGAAATATTTTTATACATAGAGAAATCAGTGTTTCACTCTTCCTTTTCGAGCGTAGAAAGAGAATACGAATTTCATTTCATTCCGGCGACATTGTCTGTTCTATTTTTGGTGCTCATCACGTTCCTGGCCCTTACTAATGTATTGCAATTAGTTCGAAAACCGTTCGCCAAGGAAGAATCATGACAATTATTGTCTATTTCTCACTAATAGAAGAAGGAAACGCGCCTAAGACAAAGTCGACAACTTTTTTATTTATGAGAGCCAGTTGGAGGCGGTAAATCATCTAGGGTTGAACTCTGTGATGAAATTAACCATGCTATAATACTTATTTAATTAACAGTCTAAAAAAACACCTTGTATCAATCACATAGAACAGAATCTCTATTTTTTTGTAGTGATGATTAGCGTAGTAAAGTGATTATCTCTGAAACGTAAAAAATTCCTACTTCATTGTTTTTAAATGCATTTTTAGCACGTCATTGAATCCATCGATTCGCACTAAAAAAAGCAATTTGATTTTAATCTTACTTGCATTGGTCTACGCTTTTAATGACCACCTTATGATTTTTTTCGCACATATTGCGCCTGAAGATAAGGGGTTATCATGAAACTTAATTCAACTCACAAATTAACCGTGGTCGGTAAAGTTTCTGCCAAAGAAGCTGGTAAAGTAGCCCTGATAATGGTCTATACGAAACTTTTTTTGGCTATAGTGTTCGGAATTTGCCTAATAATAACCACTCTGAATATTACCAGAAGCAGTTCATCTCCTACTTGGTTGTCTTCCTTCCCCCCAGAACAAAAAAGCACAGAGTGTACCTTTGATACAACACTCTACGAACTGAGTGATAACTAATATTCCTTTTTTCAACCGGAGTTCGAGCGGTACTCGCGTTTGAACTATTGAGCATCAGTCCACCTGCTGTTCTTCAACCTTACTCATTTATCGTTACTGTCCAATTATCAAAACGTGTTTTTCATACTTAATACATTAACGATATTGTTATCAAGCGGCGAATGAAAAGTAGTGATAAAAGCCTATACAAATGATGAAACGCTGATTGTCCGAGACGAATATTTGCTCAAGTGTCATAAACCGTTGCCTGTGCCTGCAGATAACATCGACATTGATGATTTTTTCAATCGATGGGACACATTAACTGCCACGGCGTTCGAGGGACTGCCTAGCTTTATTCGAGATTAATTTGAAGTAGGGGCACTTTCTAAGCTCATTACAAATCAGCAGTTCAAAAATAGTGCGAAAAGTGCTGTCCAACACCATAACAGCGTAAGAGAAGGCCTCCTTTCGATGATGGAGTCTGGTTTCATCAATATTATGCCCACTACTGCAAAGCAAGAGTTCTTTGCTTTTATGCAGTATGCCATTTCTCCCTATTCTCACCTTTATACCGAATGCGATGCGATTCTGATTAAAAACGGTAACCTCATGGACATGTTACTTATAGGTCATCATCAGTTTGATGTTCTTATTTTCGATAGGGGCTTAGTCGACTCTCACGCAATTAGCTTTGCGCTTAAATTAGGTCTGCCCGTGGTAGTGACAACCGAGGAATTAACGTTTTCTGATAAAAAAAGACGAATTCGACTTACGCAAGATCACAGTGCGAATACCTCGTTAGACAAAGCTTTACCCTTTAAGGTCAACATAGAAATTATTTCCCATCCGAGGCAATTGAAAATTATAGAGAAGCTTTTGGTCAGCACAAAGTAGTGAGCGTATAGCAAGCAACATTGTTGTAATCATTAGCACTTTTCATAGATAGAAGAACATAGACGCGAGAAAGGTGTTGGATAAATTTAGCGTTAATACTCGCGTATCTGGACGCCTGAATAAATCCACTTTTCAACCATGATTTGCTGCTATTGGTTTAATTGAGTATCAAAGTTAGGTAAAAATAGAGATAAAAAAAGTGTCGGATCGAATCTGGGTCTCATATAAAATCTTTAATTTTTTCCCCATTTAATTTTAAATTAAAAAAATGCTGCAAGCCTCGTAAATATTAGCCTGCAGCGCCAGAAAATCATTAAGGTTCACTTGAACCGAAATGCGTCATTTTGACAGTGATACAAGTAAAGACTTTAATACCTTTTCTAATGCCGCAGCATCGTCGAAGTTAACATTTTCCCAATCAATACCTATATCGAGTTTTGTAACATCCTCTGTTAATAACCGACGAATTGCTGAAGTTTGAGTAACTTTCACTTTTGGCATTGTAATGTACTGCTTCGCCCTACCCGGCTTTTTGGATATGTCAGAAGGTATATATTTTTTAAATTTTCCGACATCTGCCAATCTATTTAGGTATCGCTCAACATCGTTATATTTTTCCGCTTTCTTAATCTCTTCATATAGCGCTATAAGACTTGTTACAACTTTGTTTTCAAGTAGCTTATAAACAATTTCAAAATGCTCATAAAGCTTATCGTATCGATAATAGGAAGGACGACTAATGCCTAAATATGACGTTACCAAAGAAGTTCGTTCGGTCTGCATCTTTGCTCCTTCTAAACTTTCAAGTTCGCGAACTGCTTTTGCATAACTGTTTAGCGCGTCAGGTGGAGTCAGATCAGAGCGGGAGAAATTCTCAATGTGACGGAGCACATTAAGGTTTCGTGGTTTTTCAGCATAGATTTTGACTTTAACCTTTATCAAACCACCATAGAGAAAACGAATTGCATAGAAACGTCTATGACCAGCTACAATAGGATAGTCAGTCATATTTTTTCTCCACACAGAAATTGGATGAACTAGTTCACTGTGCTTTAAGGTCTCAGCTAAATTTTTTATTTCTTCTATTTCTAAACTGACGGCGTCATAACGAGGGTTATCTTTTGATAATCGGTTCTCAAGCACCCCCTTTTCACAGACAACACAATTGCTCAAAGCTGCGATGGACTCATCATCTGATTTTTGTGCAAACGTAACAGGTAAGTATCGGGAATTATCTGACTGCGGTTGTATATAATCCACCAGCACTCTATCTAATTCAGAGGATGTCTTGAAGATGGGATCGTCATGTACTTCGCTTTCCTTGGATTTGTCCCTTGCTTTGAGGTCATCCAACATCTGTTGAGATTTTTTAGATACGCCTTCACCTGACTCAAATTGGCTTATTAAATCTTCTTGAGAATTAACTTTTCCGACTGTTCTACGTCTTGCCTTTTTAGGACTGTTCATTATTCATTCCCCCATAAACTGCCTTCAATCAGTTCATAAAGCTTCTGCATTTCTTTTTGCGCGTGGTGATTATGTACATAATTAAAATGTGACTCATCAACAGATGGACGTTCCATAACGCGATAGCAATTACGTTGCTGAAGCCAAAAGCGCGTCATATATTTTCCAGTAGGACCATTTTTGTCATAAAGTTTAGCAAGTGCCACTTCATCTTTCTGAGTAAGACGTGATTTGCTTGGAACTTTATTTGGAACAACACCGACAATCTTCAGTGGTGCTCTTTGTCGGTCTTCATTAATTCGGTCTACGCGATTAAGCAACATAGGTACACCATCTATAGAGTCGTATTCAGGCTCAGTTGGAATTATCACATGAGTAGCAGCACCCAACATACCAGCACTAACAGGTGACTTACTTGGCGGGTTATCAACAATAACAATGTCGTAATCTTCGGCCAATTCTGGAATTGAAAACCAATCGTGCATATGTGTCGAAATTTTTGAAACCAGTCTGTCCGCTTGCGGTGTCAGAGCTAGCACACGATCAACATTACCTTCGGATGGTAACACTTTGATGTTCTCAAAAGCTGTCGGGTATTCATATACTGGTGAGTCAAACAAAATATCAGTAGAAGTATTTCGACCACTCCATTCTGGATCATCAATCTCTTCTAATTCTGGGTGTAGGGGAGCAGCGTATTCATCATCACCTGGAATAGCATCCATTTTTAAGAATGCTTTTGACGAATCTTGCTGTGAATCATAATCCAGTACCAAAACACGACGCTTTATCCCTTTTCCATCTGGGCCGCCGGTTGCTAACAGATATGCTATTGTTGATGCAAGAAACGTTTTTCCAACGCCTCCTTTTCTATGGTAACTAGAAAGCACGCGCAGCCCATTATACATTTCGTCTGTATTCATCGTCTTTACCTTGTATCATCACATAATTTTAGTCTGACATCCTAATCATTTAATGTCTCGGATCGAATCTTTAAAAATCTATTTAAAAAAGGATGTTTAGGTTATTTCGTTCAATAATTAATACCTAACTGAGAGCCTTTAATGGTCGGGGGTTGAGAGGTGTTTATACCTATCAGGTTCACATGAACCCAACATAGAAAATTTTAAGTAAAAAAACGTGTTCGATAGATAAATAGAGGATAGAAAGTTTGTAATTATTCTTGACGCATCATCACAGAAAATCAGTATTTTAATGACAAAAAATTTACTAAATTCAGTATTTAATTTGTTAATTGAAAACTTCTTGAAAGCTTTTACTGGTAAGCTCTTGCGAGATAAAAATTCATATCAGGTTCACCTGAACCTATTGATGATTTTACTTCCTTTGAACATACATTTGAATACAACCTTAAAAATGGACTTGATAAAGATAGTTGGGTAATCTCAGGATCGAATCAACGAAATAACTGCAATCTATAATAACGGGGAAAATTATTGTGCGAGAGCTTTTTGACTTGTCAGAAAAATATGGATTTAAAGCGCCTCTGGTTGACGCTCCTGAATCTCTCGATTTAAAACTTTACCTCCGCTTATGTGGTGCATTATCTATTTCACCAATTACAATAGCAGTGATTTCTGACATCTTTATTGCAATACAAGATATCGAAGAACGCATTGCAAGTTTCCAATATATCGCTGAACGTATAAATCGAAAAGTATCAAATATTCGACATCATCTGGTAATCCTTGAAAAAGCAAATCTTATAAAAAGTGAGTTCATTACGACTGATCCAATACGACGTCGTAGAGGAAAAATTTTTACATTAGTAATACCTAAAGGGCAGACTGTAGCAGCGGCAGACTATTCATCAGTATCGGACGGAGATAGTTATCAGTTGGTGTCATCTAATACCGTTGAAACTATAGATATTGACCGATATGACGATAAAACGCGTTTCCTTGAGCTACAAATTGTTAGATATCTAGTCAAAGCCATGCGAACTAATCGTAAAGATAAGGCAAGTACGATCAATGTTAAACTGAAAGTAGATGGAAGAGTAAAACCAATTTCCATTACCTCACGCGCAGAAGAGGGGAGGCTTATCTATCTCCCTGATATGAGCTACTACGCAGGCGCTATTACCTGGCTTATCAATCATATTTCTGAACGAGTTGAACAGGCCGATACCATTGGAGAAACATTTACACTACCACTGGAGCCTCTAATATCAATGGCGAAGGATATTTCGCTTTCAGATGCATCAGCTGGTGGTTATATGAATAATGCTATTCAATCTTTGCATCGAATATCAGCAACCACGTTTGATATGCGCGATTTATATGGACAAGACCACGGTACAATTAAAGACATTGAGATGTACTACAAGCTTTTCAGGCTTGAGGCCCTTGTTACCTATGAAGATGAAAAAAAGATAGAAAAGAAAGCTGCAGTTGTTCAGTTTCCGCGATCGACAGTAAAAAATATTATAGCAGCCGTGAGAGCTGAAAAATCTCTTAACGAAATGTTGTTAATAGACAGTGATATTTTCGCAACAAAAAATGAGATTGAAATTCTGTTTGGTCTATGGGCGAGGGAACATCTCATTACCGGACGTCAGGCACAGCAGATGTATACATGGAACGAGCTTCGTGAGTCAGTAGCTCCTTCGACTAGTCTTAGTGAATTTAAGCGCAAGTTTTCAAACATGGTACTCACGAATGCAGATCCCGAATATAAAGCTAAAATACACAACGTTGTCAAAAATAAAATTGTTAGAATCATTGAGACGTGCCACTTGTCTGAGCCAAGAAAAGGTGAATTGGTAGTCGAATACGGTCGGGCTACGGTTCAAGGTTACCTGATCAATATTGGTTATTCACCAGAACATGGCTCGTCAGTTATAGCTTTTAGACGAGATATGTCCGCATTACATATTTTGAGCCACTTCAAAAGTCAGGGCTAGCTTATAATTTAATGATAAAAACTTTCCGGATCGAATCTATAGTAATGAAAATCAATAGATTAGGACTCGGATCGAATCTATAAAAGATCCAAATTAGATCACGATCCAACTTGATCTCTAAAACCATTCGTATAAAGATTACATCTATTAAAGACATTCTCTTACTTATATTGAATCTTTAACTTGCTCACTGAAGAGCAACATAAATTATTTGGGAAGATAAGAAGCGCTGAAAAGACAAAACCCGTGAAGTGTTGGCGCACTGCACGGGTCTTAGGATGTAACTTTTTGGAACGAGTTACACATCCAATTCTAGCGGATTGATCGATCACGTCAACTGTTAGGGCGTTTTTTATCAACAATAACTCGATTTGTTGGTAAAAACATGAGAACAAACACAGAATTTGTGTTCATGAGCACGGGACTTTTTGAACACCTCAACGAAACAGAATCATATGTTTTCGCTTTTGTTACTTATTTTGCTTGTGATAAACAAAAGGGACAAGTATTTAAACGTAGCACAGCAAGTCTTTGTAACAATCTTGGATACTCCGCGAACACAATAAGGTCAACAATAGATAAGCTTGTCGAGAAGAACTTTTTAGCACGTGCTGAAAAACCTGACGACAAAAATAAGGCTCTTCGTTATAACTACTTTGACGACATATCACATTATTTAGTACTTGGTACTCATAAGTATGCTCAGGAATTCTCATCTGAATTGTCAGAAATCTTAAATTTTCTAAGAAAAAGTAGTAAACATAAAAAGCCAGATTTGAAAAATGTATTTTTCAAAGTTTATGTTAACGCGCTGCAAGCCTCTAAAAAAGGGGAAAAGTGGAAGCGCAATCAATCTCGGCACCTTCATAAAACGCTAGTTTTGCATGGGTACCTTCACAATAAGATCAAATTCAGAGACAAATTTGATAAATCGACCTTGTCATTAAGCGTACCTTACTTATCAGCAATGATGCAGTGGTCAAGAAATACCGTAAGGCGGGTAGTGAATACACTTGTCGAACTCGGGCTAGTAACACTCAAGCTAGAGGGCAAACGAATCGCTTTTTTACAAGTTAGATTAGCTGAGCGGGTCAGGGAAGGGTACAAGCAGCTAAAATCTCGACTTTTTGACGTGAGACAAAAAACTGTTGGTGTTACTCGCAATTCAATAAATAAGCCAATGGGACTAAATAGGCCGGGTAAGCATGCTACGCCAGCGGAACACGCGTCCTACCTTGCAGCAATGAAAAAAGCACAAAACCACTGACAAAAAAACAACTATTTGGAATCCAGACACTGTTCTGGAGTTTTTTCGTGCCTAAAATTCAGATTAGTCTGCAATTTATACAATTCAACAAAGAGAACGCTCAAGTTTTTAACCATACACGATAAAATAATAAAAATAAGAGACAAGCGAAAGCTATGGAACCCGCGCTAAACACAAGTGGTGCCATCCATACGCAGATGGATAAAACTAGCTCCATCCATAATCGAAATGCTCCACAGATAAGCTTAAAATTCCAACCACGTTCAGAACGTGCCAAAACAAACCACATTAGAATAAGATAGAAAAAGAAAGAAAAGGGTAGGGGGGATTAACCCACCCACGAACTAATTTTTTATTTGACTGAGACTTTAATAAGGTTGTAGAGATGTTCCGGCCCATTCCGAGATCTCCTTCTTTTTCTCACCAAACCATTTAGTAAGCTTAACTTAATCATTTGATTGAAGGAACGAGCAGCCATGACGAGAAATAAAACAGATATGAGAAATATTAAAGACGTTCCGAGCCTCAAATTTGAAGTAGGATTAAGCCATCGAGACAGCGTCCAATACTTACATCACGCCCATAACATTATCGTCACTAGTGCAACGGGGTGCGGTAAAACCTACCTTGCTTGCGTATTAGCCAGGTGAGCCTGTGAGCAGCATCATACTGTGCGATGTTACCGACTTGGTCAACTCCTAGATTAAATGAATATCGGCCACGCCTATGGCAGTTACCAAAAAAAAGCTTGCCCCACTCGCCAAGAATAAGCTACTCATCCTAGACGAATGGGGAATGGAAAAACTGAGCGCAAGACAGGCTAATTGCAACTAGTTTTTACTGGCGATATGCCGTTTTCGACGCCGGCGAAATAGATGCAACTAGTTTTTACTGGCGATATGCCGTTTTCGGCGCCGGCGAAATAGATGCAACTAGTTTTTACTGGCGATATGCCGTTTTCGGCGCCGGCGAAATAGATGCAACTAGTTTTTACTGACGATATGCCGTTTTCGGCGCCGGCGAAATAGATGCAACTAGTTTTTACTGACGATATGCCGTTTTCGGCGCCGGCGAAATAGATGCAACTAGTTTTTACTGACGATATGCCGTTTTCGGCGCCGGCAAAATAGATGCAACTAGTTTTTACTGACGATATGCCGTTTTCGGCGCCGGCAAAATAGATGCAACTAGTTTTTACTGGCGATATGCCGTTTTCGGCGCCGGCAAAATAGATGCAACTAGTTTTTACTGACGATATGCCGTTTTCGGCGCCGGCGAAATAGATGCAACTAGTTTTTACTGGCGATATGCCGTTTTCGGCGCCGATATAAACCTATTTATGCCCAAAACGGCAAACCGCATACCCACGCGAAGGTATTATACGTTTTTTAAGATTAAATCCAGTTTTTAGACGAATAAAAAAGGGATCGCGGTAATGCAATATAGAGAAAGAGCCTGACGCCAGTTTTGTATTGGCATCGAACATTTCTTACTGGCGTCTTTTATTACTAAGTACACCATTTTTCTTGCTGAATCACCGCTGGAGAAGATTTTCCGCTTCTTGATAGCTTTACGGATAACGTCGTTAAGAGATTCAAAGGCATTTGTGTTGTAAATTGGCCTGCGGTGTCCTTTGGGTAAATAAATAAGGTGTTGGGGTTGTGCCAGTGCGCCCGTCATGACTTAGCGATTTGTGGATACTGGCAGTCTCATGTTTCAGCAAACCGTTCCTGCTCTAGCAGTGCCTCATCTTCTGTTGCTGAGCGATATACGCGCTTTTAATCTGCGGTGACAACTTTGTAGTCCTTCCATGACTCGAACTTAAGTGGGTAACGCACCATGTGTACGACACACAGTGTGGATTCTCATGAAGTTTGATAAATCGTTTCATTTATGTGATATGAAATCTCAGTTGTTTTGATAAATTTTCTACAAATCTCATTTGTGGTGATAATAATCACACTGGACCGATATCGACTTTACGATAGTTAGTTAGAATATGCTGAAAGGCTCTAATGAGCGTAAATCGGAAGTTGGCGATAAGAAAGCTAAGGTTTTGCGATGAGCGATAAAGAGACCTAGAGTAAAAGACACAAATATGGTGAGATGCTGCAAAACAGACACTCATTTAAATTATTTCTATAGGATTGCTCTTACAAGGATTGAAGTATATGAAATACATCATTATTACTATTTCACTATTGTTGGCGAGTAATGCCTTTTCGCAAAACATTCCAAAAAACGCGAGACACAACGAATTTACTGATGAAGGTTGGTCGTGCAATAGCGGTTATAAACAACATGCTAATCAATGCAAAAAGGTAAACGTACCGCAGAATGCACGTATCAATGATTACACCCCTGAAGGTTGGTCATGCAATAGCGGCTATAAACAATATGGTAATCAATGCAAAAAGGTAAGCGTACCGCAGAATGCACGTATCAATGATTACACCCCTGAAGGTTGGTCATGCAATAGCGGCTATAAACAATATGGTAATCACTGCAAAAAGGTAAGCGTACCGCAGAATGCACGTATCAATGATTACACCCCTGAAGGTTGGTCATGCAATAGCGGTTATAAACAACATGCTAATCAATGCAAAAAGGTAAACGTACCGCAGAATGCACGTATCAATGATTACACCCCTGAAGGTTGGTCATGCAATAGCGGTTATAAACAACATGCTAATCAATGCAAAAAGGTAAACGTACCGCAGAATGCACGTATCAATGATTACACCCCTGAAGGTTGGTCATGTAATAGCGGTTACAAGCAACATGCTAATCAATGCAAAAAGGTAAACGTACCGCAGAATGCACGCATCAATGATTACACCGCTGAAGGTTGGTCGTGCAATAGCGGTTATAAAGCTGTGGGGAATACCTGTATAATAATGACCGAAGCCGAACTTGCTAAAGAAGTGGAATTAAAACGTAAGATTGCAGCATACGAGAAACGACAAAAGGCGCTTGGTCATTGTGAAACAGAATATAAAACTGGCGCTGAAGTTTGTGTTTCGATTTTAGATGGTGATCTAGATTGTGATGAAAGTTATTCAGGTAATTATTACGATAGCTGTGAGGTTGAACTGTCTTACAAAGTCGAAACGGATTATTCTGGCAGTGCTTATATAGATGCCACTGTAAATTGTGAAGTCGAAATAGAGTATATCGGAAAAAACACATACTCCACGGATAATGAGAGTGAATCAGAACGATACTCTCATACTCTGTATGCTCACGATAGCTCAAGAAGAACGTTTGATTTTGACTTTGATTTTGGGCTGTACGACGAAGTTAATAGTGTGAAAATATCTGAAGCAGAATGCAAGGTCACAGACGTATCTATGTATTAAGGTGTTGTTGTCTCTGAAGAGAGTTTGACCAAACGTCTGCTTTTTCAATCTTAGTTGTTCTAAGCCGCTAAGCTTTAATAACTGTTTCCGGCGCAAATAGGAAGTATTAATCCTAAGGCGTGAATGTCCGTGGTTTGTCTATTTGTGCCTATCACTGAAGGTATCCGGCGGCAAGGTACGTAAAGCGGACAAAACAATCTGCATTTGTTATTGTTTGTGTACTAATGTCTAAGCCTACGTTACTTGATGGATGTATTTAAGATGGAAAATGGAACGGACTGGAGACTGCAAACTCAGGGGAGTTTAAGTGAAGACTGGAAATCCCCATGGACAGGAGAAATGCATAGAAAAGGTTCCAAAATAACAGTAGTTTCAATTGTAGAATTAACAAAGAAAAAGCACTTAACATTACCAATTCCGAATGCAACCGCGAGCTGTCTAAACATTTCAAAAAAAACATGGCTCTCGGCAAGGGAGTTAAGAAAAACGTCTGGTTTAGACAAGTCAATTAAAAATCAAGTTTCTTTTCGATGTGATAGCGATGCAATCGATTATCTTGAGTTAATAATGCAATCTATCGTCTTTGCTTTTACCGCACTTGAAGCCTTTGTTAATGAGATGGTTCCGTCCGATTATAAGTATGAGAAGAAAGGTAAGAAAGCTACGGAAATATATACAAAAGAAAAGATTGAACGCTGGGTTTCGATAGATGAAAAACTAGATAAGATAATTCCCGCAATTTTAAAAGTAGAAACGCCTAAAGGAAGAGATCGGTCTTGGCAGGGATTTAAAGATCTAAAAAATATCAGGGACAGGCTGATACATATGAAGTCAGATGACAGGAAATCTAGTGGCCCTGATGCAAAAACAATTTGGACTGATCTGATGAAGACAGAGCCACCATATAAGCAGGCTTTCACGATAGTAAAGTATTTTATTGGTGATGAGGGTTCAACTCCAAGCTGGTTCCAACATGGGTCAATAAACTTAAAATGATAGCTTTAGGTTAATCGGAGATAACTAAAAACCTCCGATTAAATAGGCAGTACTGACCGTAGTGCATGACTTGGAAAACAGACCTCCATATGTCCGCTCGTGGCCTATCGATGTTTGTTATAGCTAATAATTAGGCGGCTATGTACGTAAAGCGGACCTTTGTCAGGCTCAAGTCGAAAAGCTACATCACAGAAAAAAACGGCTACAGTAGACATCAGCTTTATGTTTTCAGGTCGCATTTTGCTAATAGAACTCATAGTATAAAGTAGGGTGAACGAACTCACTCAGTTTTCAAATTAAGGGAAATAAAATGAAAAGGATGACAAAGATAAGATTAATAGTATTTTGGGCGAAATTAGCGGCCATATTATTCACTCTTCCCACTGCTGCACAAAGTTTGAACCAACATCAAGCTGATCTAGATGCCTATTTAAAGGCCCTTAATGAAAATAATAAGGTCATGACTGCGGTGTATGTTACTGAGAATGGTGTTCCACGCTATGAGCACTATGCAGGTCTTGCTTCGGTTGAAGATAATAGTCCAATCTCTGCCCAGACACGTTTTCGAATTGGCTCAGTGACTAAGACATTCACAGCGGTACTAATAATGCAGCTTATCGAAAATAATAAGCTGAGTTTGGATACAAAGCTAAACCAGTTCTACCCTGACATTCCCAATTCAGCACAAATCAATCTTAAGCATTTATTGAGTCATCGCTCAGGAATATTCAACTATACCAATGACCCTGATTACACGAGTTTTATGACGACCCCGCAGACAAAAGAGCAGCTTCTTTCAAGGATTCGGGGTTATCGGCCTGAGTTTAGTCCGGGTAGTAAACATAAATATTCTAACTCTAACTACGTGCTCTTAGGCTTCATTATTGAATCGCTATACGACAAGCCGCTTAAAGAAATAATCACTAAGAAAATTACTCAACCATTAAATTTAAACAGCACTTATTACGGCAATAGCATTGAAATTGAAGAAAATGAAGCCTCGTCTTATCGACACAACGGGCACTGGATCAAGCAGGCAGAAACGCATATGAGTGTGCCTCACGGAGCAGGAGCAATTGTATCTACTGCGAAAGATATCAATCAGTTTTTTACTGCGTTGTTTGGCGGTAGACTGATATCAAGTGATTCTTTGCGTGCCATGATGAAGCTTGAAGACGGGTATGGCTTGGGTATGACTGCGGCCCCGTTTGGCGAAAAGAAGTTTTACGGGCATTTTGGTGGCATTGACGGATTTGTTTCCGCAGCGGGCTACAATACAAAAGACGGGCTGAACGTAACTGTGCTAAGCAATGCATTAAACTATAACTTCAACGATGTGTTGATTGCCGTTCTAAAAACCATGTACGGCCTCTCAATAGATATTCCTGACTTTTCTGCAAAACCTATAAAGTTAAGCGAAAAGATTTTAAGCGCATATGAAGGTGAATTTGCGAGCACCCAAGTGCCTATTAAAATTCGCTTCTGGGTTGAAAATGGAAGATTGATGAGTCAAGCAGAAGGTCAAGGCGCTCTTCCACTGATAGCGTATTCAGAAACAGAATTTCGTTTTGATCCCGCTGGTATCGTCATCAACTTCAACAAACCGAGTGCATCGTCATCTCGAACAAATGGTTTCATTCTGAGCCAAGGCGGTGGTAAATATGAATTCAAACGCCAGTAATAGCAATTTAAGTTAGTTTTCTTTGACTAAAGTCAGAAGTTGAGAATAGCATCGCTCAACGCCTGCTCTTTGCCTCAACGTGGCCCCGCCGAGGGGCTGAAACGTACGTAAAGCGGAAATTGGCACTTTGAGGGCCAGAGGTCAGCTATGAGCGATAAGCAGACGTTTGACGATGTGATTTCTTACATTTGATTTTGCTCGTAAGCTGACATTACCACAATGAGAAACTCTCAAATAAATGCTTCACACTGCTGATTCGCAAAGGTTATAGTCTTCGGAGTGTTTTTCCAATCGTTAAATCAAGGAGTGACTCAGTGGCTATAGTAAATACAAAACTTGATGAGCCTATCTTGTTCCGTACGGTAAAAAATGACGTTTATCCGCATACTTTATCAGGCGGTAGCATATGGCTTAGAACAAACGTATTTTACCAAGAACTCGAAGCCGATGACTTGAGTCGAGAAGACCGTTTTGAAGGTATCAATGTCTCTGGATTGTTCACTGAGTTTAACTTTGAAGGTGGTATGCGAATCAAATGTGAACATGGCGGATTACTGGGCACCGAACATCCAACACATTATGTCATGTCCTTGCATGGATTAAACATCAAAGAAGAAATAAGACTGGGATTTGGCGGTAATACATTGGGTATTAAAAGCCTGGCAGACCTAGCAAATGATGTGCTACAGCAAGCATCAAAGCAAATAAATGTCTCTCAATGTGGCTACGGACAAGTCTCGTACCAATACCTTGGACTTAAACGAACAAGGGCCAATACTACAGGAAAAATTATCGGCTATTACGTAGATGGGATACCTGAAGCCCTTGTACAGTATAACCCTAATGTCATGACCAAAATCCCGATAGAGCCGTTTATAGGCCAAGATGAGTGGCGAATAATATTACATACTGATAAACCACTTAACGACGATCCAATGGAGCCATTAAAGATTAATGTCGACCCATCTCACTTCTATGAGTTGTGATAATCAATTCGACCCTTGCATATACTAGTTGAACTTGAGATACACAGATTACCTACAGCCAACATTGACGGACTCCAAAAGACAAGCAGCGGACGTTCAGGCTTCTGAAACTGGATTTCTGCCATTGGTCATAAGCAGACATCTCAACACTAAGTCTCTAAGAGCAGTATGCGGTCAGTCAGAATTTGGAATTCGTTTTTCAGTTAGTGCTTTAAAATGAACTTATCATTAGGAACAAAAATACTGAAAGTTTTGTTTGTCAGTAAATCTCACAAATATCTCGAAATTTCTTTACGCCTATATCTTTCAAACACTGTGGGCAATAACCTTTTTTATATGGACTGAAAAGGTTGTTTGGTGTGCTTTCGAATGGAGAGTGATTAACCTTGTGACACTGAATAATAATTTTGTCACTACTATTTATTTCACCCTCTGTTCGATTATCAACTTTACTTTTGATACTAACGGATTCTAGTGATTTCAATCCAAGCCTATTGGCAATATACGCTGCACGCAGTTTTAGGCGTGCTAACAAATGCTCAATATGCTTTTTATTACCTGGTGTTGTTTTCCCTTCGGTAACGGCGCAACATAGACAATATGAAAAATTTGATGGGTCATTTTTCTCTGACTTCTGAGACAGCTTGTTGAGAGACTCATAATAAATAGGGTGTTCAATGGTGTGTATTTCAATGACAGTAACCTCGTTGCACCGGAAAGCAACTAAACCTCTAGGCTCAACCCCATCTACAAACGATGCGTTGGGGTGGAAGGTTCGCATGCGTTTTATGTGAACATCCTCATCATAGGTTTTACCCGGAGGTAAGGAGTAACAATTGTCGCAGTATTGTTTCTTCGCCTTGCGTTTGACCGAACCAAATGTCTTCTTCCATTGATTGAGAGTTTTAGATTGCTCGTGCCCTTTCAGACAAGTTAGCGTCACCACAATGCGCCCCTCTGATGATTCACTTGGAGCCGCATCTTCTAAGATACTGGTGTAGGTGTACCACTTTTCAGGGTTGCCCCATCCGGTTGTAGAGATGACTTCCATTATCTTCTCTTTCCACTGATAAATAGTGCCTGCGAGATGAGGGTCATTCGTGAGCGGTGTACCGGAATTATGACAATGAATACAATAGAAACCGTCGTTCCTAGTTAGATGCTCTATCAGCTCATTGGTAGAGATGCCGATGGTGAGTTTTGTTTGGCAGAATGGACACGTAATCTTGCTCTTGAGAGTGCTGACAATAAGCTGTCTCTGGATATCCTCAGAGAGCTTGTTCCAAACCTCTCCCAGACCTTTTTTGATTTTATCTTCTCGCTCAACTTGCTGTCTCAATGCATTATCTTTGGAGATACACTGTCTGCATCCATGTAAGCCGTTACCTTGCTTGAAATACCGCATAGTATTGGTATTTGTGTGCCCACAAGCCATCTGTATAGTGACCTCATCATCTGGAGACAACAGAGCATCTTTGTCAGGTAACACTAGTGAGCATTTAGCTTCGCTCAAGACATTTAGAAATTCTTCTCGGTACTGACGATAGCCGTATTGCTTAGTGAAATTCACTTCTTCCTCTACTCGTTCAAGCTGCTCTGAAGTGGCTTGAATTCCGAGTTTTTCCTCAATCTCAGCGAGTAAGACTTTACTATCAACCCCAGGGCTCTCAATTTCTATGAAGGTATATCCCGCTTTTTCGGCATTGTTCCTTTTTATTGGATCATAAAATGAGTAACGCTCAACTTGCGTGGGACAGCGCCTTGGATCTACGACATCTGTGTGCCATTTTTATTGGCGTTCTATGGCTATCTTGAGTAAATCATTTATAACGTCAATCTCAAGTCGTATTTGCCTATCCTCTTGCCCAAACATCGGTGCTGTGTTCCACCAGGGCCTAACATTGCTCAGCCACTTCCCACTAGGGTATAGCCCTTTCATAATGGCCAAGATCAAGCGCTCACCTGTGCGTGCCGTTTGTTGAAAATTGCATTCCCTTGCTTTGGTTAGCGTGTTGTGTTTGATATCTCCTGTTTGGGTTTTATATTCAAAATATAGCGCGGATCCCCTTTTATGTGTTGGGTCTATATTACCTTGTCTTCCAAGACATCTTAGGTAGGTTCCATTGTGAGCTGCGCACTCTTCTTTGAACGATAGCACCGTGTCTTCGTCTGTTTTCTGATACTTCAATATTTTTCGCAATTCAGAAGCGGGAACCTCATTGAGATTTTGACCTTCTGGGTATCTATATAAATACTTTGCAGGGATATAGACATTGAAAAAATGCAACCTCGCTCTGGTCCGAGTAGGGCGGTAATAGCCCAGATAGCAAACGTCTGCGCTTGGGAACTTTGCCTTGAACTCTTTTACAAGTGGTGCAACATCACCACGCACCATCTCGAGTTGTTTGCTATAACAAAGTTCACGATTGCCATAGGCGATATTTCGTATTTCCGTATGCTTGATAGGTTTACCAAATTTTAGTCTGCTTTCCTCATCAAAAAGCTGCACACTAAGGCTTGAAACGTCAAAAGATTCGACGATAAACGACATGCCTAAATTATTCTTTTTAAGAAACGTATCACAGACTTCCCGGGTCACAGCTATGGTTTTACAAATTACACAACCGGTGCCAAGATGCCCTTCTTTAACTGCCCTTAAGTTATCTAGACTTTGGTATTGGCCTGGTCCGCAACTTTTTGCACCACATATTTTACAGCAGAGCGGGAGTTTGGTTTTCACGTTCAACACGTTTGGTAATGCAGCATCGCAATCAATTTGAAGGTCCCCATATTTTAATTTATCGACATGAAGTGAGCTGATTTCCCGATTTATATACCTAATGTTCATTTTCCCGACTCAAGGTGGTGGTCTGTTAAGTGTATTGGCCTATCAATATAAGTGAATCTCCGGCTACTCATCAGGCATTTAATACTGAGGGATCCCCACGAATTTAGCATGTAATCTTGCTCATGCAAGCTTCAGCGGTGAGTTCATCAAGCCAGCGGATCGTCTTTTTCCACTGATGCAGGGTAAATCGCATTGAGGTGTTAAAAGCTCT
>Ga0181595_10000443_pt1 | contig 45649 bp, 41 predicted proteins | sample 041ome_7_FD_145604 | JGI IMG/M metagenome (GOLD analysis project Ga0181595, IMG submission 145604) | Coastal salt marsh microbial communities from the Groves Creek Marsh, Skidaway Island, Georgia - 041401AS metaG (spades assembly) | ecosystem: Environmental > Aquatic > Marine > Intertidal zone... | reverse complement strand
CACTTGGTGTCGAGGTAGAGCACTGTCATGACCAGGTGCTGTTACAGCCGGGATCAATCCTGAATAACAGTGGTGAGCCATTCAAGGTATTTACCCCTTTTTCAAAAAAGTGCCGCGCCAATTTATATGTACCTGATACCGCTGGCACAATTACAGCGCTGAAATCATCGGCGCCTGCGTTTTCCGCTATCGCAAAACTGTCAATTGCCGGGCAATGCTCTGTGAAAGAAGTAGACTGGCCGCATGCGGATCCAGTATGGGTTGATCTTTGGCCGGCCGGAGAGGCGCACGCGCAAAAATTACTTAAAGAGTTTAGAACTGCGCGGATCAGGGATTACAAGAAAAACCGGGATTTCCCTGCCATTACCGGCACCAGTTCGCTATCGCCCTGGATTAATGCCGGTGTTATTTCTATCAGGGATTGCTGGCGTCAGGCGACCGCTTCGCATCAGGGCGAGGGGCCGGAAACCTGGAAGAATGAATTGTTATGGCGTGAGTTTTATCGCCATATCTTTTTCCATTACCCTCAGGTCAGCAAAAAACAGCCGTTCAAGAATAATGTGGGGCATGTTCCCTGGCGTCATGATGAGGCTGAATTCAAATTATGGTGCGAGGGGCGAACAGGTGTTCCGATCATTGATGCCGCCATGCGGCAGTTGCTTGAAACCGGCTGGATGCATAATCGTTTGCGTATGATTACAGCCATGTTTCTCAGCAAGCATTTACTGATCGACTGGCGCTGGGGTGAACAATGGTTTATGCAGAATCTCATCGACGGCGATTTCTCCGCCAACAATGGGGGCTGGCAGTGGAGCGCATCCACCGGTACTGACTCAGTTCCATATTTTAGAGTTTTTAACCCGGTGACCCAGTCACGCCGCTTTGATGAAGCAGGGGACTTTATTCGTCACTTTGTTCCGGAACTTGAAGAACTGGATAACAAGACTATTCATGAACCCGGACTGTTTAGGCCGGAGCAATATCCAGTGCCAATGATTGATCTGAAGTTTGGCCGCGAAAGGGCGCTTGCGGCTTTCAAACAGCAGTGATTTAGCCCGCTTCGATAAAGTATCAGGTAGCTCATAATGACAAGAATCTTTGGGATCAACAACTCTGACCCCTAGATTCATGACTCCTAGATTCACCTTGATTCAATAATCAGCCGGCAGTGGGCCTGTTAAAGAAAGGCGCCATTACACGATAGAACCAGTTGTTCATGACAATCGGCGCATCAAGTGATGCCAGGCACAGGCAGTCCTCATCCTGGGATGCTACCGGTGTGTGTGATTCACCACTGGTGCGCACAATATAATCACCAACGTGGTAATGATCTTCCTGATCAGAAAAGCTGCCTTTCAGCACCACTGTGATTTCATCACCACCGTGATGATGCTTGGGAACATTGCCGCCTGCCTTGATATGGAAAAGAGTGGTTTCCCTGCTCTGCTCACCCAGCGGGATGTTAGAAAAACGAAAGGACTTGCCGATATTACGCCACTTCAGGCTGTTAATATTGCCGCGAGTAAGTTTCTCAATGGCCTGGGGAAGTTCCTGCGCTGACTTGGGGGTGGTAGCCGTTTTAGTAGTTTTAGTCGTGTCCGGGGTAGTTTCCGGTTCTTGCTGCAGATGAATTTGCTGGGCTGCTGGCGTCTCCTGATTCTGTAAGGATTGCCAAAGCCGGTCGAAACTATCTTCACTTACAGCTTCAGGTTCCTGGGTCAGGAAAAACTCTGCGCCCAGCTGGGTCAGCTCACGGATCTTGGCGCGGCAGCCAGAGCAATAATGAAGATGTGCTGCTACACACAGGGCCTGGGATTCAGGCAGACTTCCTGCAGCATAATCGGTGAGAAACCTTGTGTCGGGATGATATTTAACCATGATATTTTTCTGAATCTTTCCTGTATCTCGTCAGTGATCTTCAGTGATCAGCAGTCGTTAAAATTTTAATGTAAGTAACTTTCTCTCTTTTCTCTGGCTTTCGTTTTGCCTGTCAACGCGAGTTCTACGCTGGCTCTCTCTTTTTCGATCAATTTAATTTGTTATATTCTCTAATTTATTAATATTAACAACAGGTTATCTGTCGACCGACAGGCTCAATTTGTTCAGTGCCAGCCTCACCCGCGATTTAACAGTGCCCAATGGCATCTGCAATTCTTCGGCAATCTCGGAATGGGATTTATCTTCCAGATAAACCTTCTTTAGAATAAATGACTGTTCTTCCGGCAGGGCTTTCATGGCTTCGTGCAGCGCTTCGCTGTTTCGCTGTTTAATCAGCTGATTAAAAATATCTTCGTCTTCGTTTTCTATCCAGATATCGTCAACATCAAAACCATCATTTTGCTGATCGTTGCCAGGGATGGAAGTCGCCTTATTAATAAAGTGGCGGGCATTCTTGCGTAACAAATCAATACGGGTGTTTCTGGCGATGGTGAATATCCAGGTGCTGGCGCTTGCTTTTTCAGGGTTGAAGGAGGGGGCTTTCTGCCAAACCTTCACCATAGTCTCCTGAACCAGTTCCTCAGACATATTGACGCCTTTGTCTGCGCCGGCCTGCTTGTTGGCAAAAGCCTTGATAAGGGGAGAAAATTTGACGAATAGCTGCTCGAATGCAGCACGGTCCTGGTCCGCCACTTTCAGCAACAAATTGGACCATTTGACGGTTGCTTCATTCACAACGCGCTTGCTCTTTTGTCCAAAATTATGATGACCTGCTGTAGGCAAGGGGAAACTCCACCGACTTCGGGATTACTGTATTTATCTGTCATTATTTGGTGTTATGTCTGTTCTACGGCAAAGTGTTGCTTGTGGATCAATTAAATTACGGGAAAATTACATATCTGATCCGAAATATTTTTCCCTGCGTATATGTTCCTAATTCGATTATAACTGCCTAATTTGTAAAGAAAAAATATGAATAACTCTCCAGACTCCAAAGCCCAGCAATTGCTGATGAATCTGATGAACTTTTATGAAAAGTTCTCAGCTGAAAATATGTCCAAACTGGATGAATTCTATACTCAGGATATTGAATTTGTTGATCCCGTCCATAAAGTCGACGGCATTCTGTCACTCAAGCATTATATGAAAAAAATGGCGGTCAACCTCAGCCATTACAAGATCCGCTATCTAGAAGTTCTTACCGGCGAAAACACTGCCTACCTGACTTGGGAAATGGATTTTGCCCACAAAAAAATCTCCGGCGGTAAAATTATCACCGTACGTGGCATGTCCCATCTCAAATTCACCAATCGTATTTATTATCATGAAGACTGTTACGATCTGGGTGCCTTACTCTATGAACACCTGCCAGTTATTGGCGGCATCACTCGAAGCCTGAAAGGGCGTATGGCTGCTCAGAATAACTAGTTTGATTATAAATATCTGCTAATCAAGAATAACAATAATAATGCAACAATCAACTAACACTGTTAAAACCAAAACAATCTGGGTTACCGGTGCCAGTTCCGGTATCGGTCGGGCTATGGCCGAGAAACTTGCCCAACAGGGACATCGGGTTTACATCAGCGGGCGTTCCTCGCAAACCCTTGACGACATCGTACAGCAATTTGACTCAACTTATGGCAGTGAAGCCTCGATAAATAGTGGCGGCCAGTTAATAGCATTGCCCTGTGATGTCACCGATGATGTCGCCATGGTCAATTTGCTACAGCAAGCCGGGGTTCAAGATCTGGATACCATTATTCTGAGCGCGGGAACCTGCGAGTACATTGATTTACCGGACCTGGATATCAATATGATCCGGCGTGTTAATGAGACCAACTATTTTGGAGTGGTCAACGCCTGTATTGCGGCTCTGCCAATGCTGGAAATTACCGCTGAAGCGGCAAAAAATTCATCCTGTGAGCGCCCGCATATCATCGGTATTGGTAGCATGAGTAGTTATCTTGGCTTCCCGAGAGCCGAGGCCTATGGCTCTTCCAAAGCGGCCATGAGCTATTTTCTTGAATCATTGCGCAGTGATCTGGGCGATCGTATGGATGTCACTGTAGTGTATCCCGGCTTTGTGAAAACACCGATGACAGACCGTAATGATTTTCCCATGCCGTTCCTGGTTGAGGTTGATGATGCTGCTGATATTATTCTCAGAAAAGCAGTCCGGCGCCCCCTGACAATTGCCTTTCCGGCGCGGCTGAATCTGCTATTGAAATCCATGGCACTTTTACCGCGCCTGTGGTATTTAAAAATTGGTAAACGTTTGCGAAGATCCGGAGCAGATTCATGAAAATTGCAATTATTGGTAGTGGCATCTCCGGATTAACGGCAGCCCACACGCTGGCAGATGACCATGAGATTACCCTGTTCGAAGCCGGCAACAAACTTGGTGGCCATACGGCAACTATTGATGTCACCCACAAGGGCAGGGACTATGCTATAGATACCGGTTTTATTGTCTTTAATGACTGGACCTATCCCGAATTTATCAAGCTGATGGATGAGCTGGGGGTTGAGAGTCAGCCCACGCAAATGAGCTTCGCGGTCAGTGATCGAGTCACAGGAATAGAGTATGCCGGTTCAAGCCTGAATACCCTGTTTGCCCAGCGCCGCAACCTGGTTTCGCCGCGTTTCCTCAGCATGACCAAAGATATCCTGCGCTTTAATGGCCAGGTTGAAAAACATCTACAGGAAGACCCGGATTGCAAGGCCATGTCTCTGGGGGATTATCTGGATAAGTATCGTTATTCCCAACCTTTCCGCGACCTCTACCTGGTGCCTATGGGCGCGGCAATCTGGTCATCCAATACCGAGATGATGCTGAGTTTTCCACTGCAGTTTTTCGTGCGCTTCTTCCGCAATCATGGCCTTTTGAATATCAAGAATCGCCCCCAGTGGCGTGTGATCAAGGGTGGATCCAGAAGTTATATTGCGCCTCTGTCAGAAAAATTTAAAAATAATATCGAACTGGGTAACCCGGTCAAACAGGTAACCCGCTACCAGGATAATGATGGGTCGCCTGTGGTACGAGTGGAAAGTGAAGGCTTTACTGCTGAATATGATCAGGTAATCTTTGCCTGTCACAGTGATCAGGCTCTGGCTATGCTGGCGGATGCTGATGGTAATGAGCAATCTATCCTCTCTGCGATACCCTATACTAAAAATGAGGTAGTGCTGCATACTGACATCAGCTTGCTGCCTGAAAACCAGCGTTGCTGGTCGAGCTGGAATGTGGCCTTAACCGGTAAGGATCACCATATTGAGCGGCCCACACTGACCTATGATATGAATATTCTCCAGTCCATCCAGTCCGACGAAACTTTCTGTGTCACCCTGAATCAGAGCGGGGATATTGATCCCTCAAAGATCCTTGGTGAATTTGAATATGATCACCCGGTTTTCTCGGAAGCCGGTATCAAGGCGCAGGATCGCTGGCAGGAAATCAATGGTGTGAAAAGCACCTGGTTTTGTGGTGCCTACTGGCGTAATGGTTTCCATGAAGATGGGGTATGGAGTGCACTGCGCGTTGCGCGTCAGCTGAACAGTAATCAGGATCAGTCTACCCCGGCCCCGGCATTGGCCGAGGCGGTATAGAAAAGGCGCCTGGCCAAAAAAACTATGCATGAAAGCAAATTCAAAAGCGGCATTTATGAAGGTATAGTTACTCATTGCCGCTTTGTGCCCAGGCTGCATCGTTTTCGCTATAAAGTATTCATGATGTACCTGGATCTGGACGAACTGGACCAGGTGTTTGCCAGTAACCTATTGTGGTCAGTCAACAAGGCTAATCTGGCCAGTTTCCATCGCGAAGATTATCTGGGTGACCCGGCAATACCTTTAAAAGACGCAGTAAAAATGCGTGTCTGTGAAGAAACCGGTGAAATACCCGATGGCCCGGTAAGGGTGTTGAGCAACCTGCGCTATTTCGGCTTTATTATCAATCCTATTACCTGTTATTACTGTTTTGATAGCGAGGAAAATCTCAAATATATTGTAGCGGAAGTGACCAATACACCATGGGGCGAACGCCACAGTTATGTTATCAGGGCAGCACAGGAGAATGGCAAAACCCGGGCCTCGTTTGGCAAGGACCACCATGTTTCACCGTTCCTGCCGATGGCAATGGAGTATCGATGGCGCAGTACGGTGCCGGGAGAAAATCTTGGTATTTATATGGAGAACCATAGCTGCGATGTGCCGGATCAGTCCCTGGAAAGGTCAGTAAAAGAATCAGTTATAAAACAGCATGCAATAAATGATGCTCAAGGTGGGCAGCAGGCAAAAAGCCAGCGTATGTTTAATGCTGCCATGCATCTGAAATACCGGGCAATTACTCCCGGGGCTTTGAATATGATACTGGCGAAGTATCCTTTTATGACCTTGCAGGTAGCCTGGGGAATTTACTGGCAGGCATTAAAACTGTGGTGGAAAAATATACCATTCCATCCGCACCCTAAAAAGCAGGCCAGCAAGCATATTAATACTAAAGCAATGACTACTCCCGTTGTTAATTCAGGGGTTAATTCAGGAGCTAATCCATTAGCCAGTAACGCAATGAACAATTGTAAAAAGTGAGGAACCGGTAGTGAGAATTACAGCTGTAGATCAAAACAAGTCAGGGGCCAAGAGTCTTTTTAACATGACAGAGCTTTCCCGCAAGGCGGTGTATGCCATCCTTGAAAGATTAACTGTCGGCTCACTGGTACTGGAAGAGAATGGACAGACCAGACATTTTGGCGACCGACAGGACAAGACTGTCACTGCCAGTATTCAGGTCAAGGACCCGGCGGCATTTATGGCGGTCCTGAAAGACGGTTCCACAGGAGCCGGTGAGGCTTACATGCTGGGCCAATGGGATACTCCCGATCTGCTTGAAGTGATCCGTCTGTTTGTACTCAATATGCATACCTTGCAGGAAATGGGCAATAAACAACCGTTATGGCGAAAGCTGGCGAGCAAGATGCACCATGCCTTCAGGGCTAACTCACTTACCGGTTCCAAGCGTAATATTTCTGCCCATTACGACCTGAGCAATGAGTTCTTCTCCCTGTTTCTTGATCCCACCATGGCGTACTCGTCGGGCATCTTCAAAAACGAAAGCGACACCTTGCATGATGCCTCTCTCAACAAGTTTCAGCACATTTGTGAGCGTCTGCAATTACAACCAGAAGATCACTTACTAGAAATCGGCACTGGCTGGGGTGGTCTGGCGATTCATGCGGCAAAACATTTTGGTTGTCGGGTAACCACAACAACTATTTCCCATGAACAGTATATGCATGCCTGTGACTGGGTTAAGCAGGAAGGTCTGGAAGAAAAAATTACCTTGCTGGAAAAGGATTACCGTGAGCTGGACGGCAGCGCCCAACAGTACGACAAACTGGTATCCGTGGAAATGATCGAAGCGGTGGGTGCCAAATACTATGATGAATATTTTCAGACCTGCAGTAGCCTGGTGAAACCTCATGGGCTGATGCTGATTCAGGCAATCACTATCTCCGATCAACGTTTCGAGCAGTCTGTTAACAGTATCGACTTTATAAAACGTTATATTTTCCCTGGCGGGCAATTGCCCTCCAATGCAGTGATCGCCGACAAAATTGCTACCCAGACTGATTTACAGCTCATTGGCCTGGAAGATATTACCCATGATTATGCCAAGACACTGGCAGCATGGCGTGAACGATTCTGGGATCGCATTGATGATGTAAGACGCCTGGGCACTGATGATATTTTCATTCGTATGTGGAATTACTATCTGTGCTTTTGTGAAGGCGGCTTTCGCGAAAGGGTTATCCATACCGGACAGTTTCTGATGGCGAAGCCGGGTTTCAGGGAATTACCGCGTATTCGTTAACTCCTTTTCAGGGTGAAGCGCCGGGGCGTGCTAGTATAGTGCGCCCTGATTATCTGCTTTGGAGCTGTTTTGCCCTCATCTCACCCTTTTGAAAAGCTGACGCCTGACGCCGTCATTGATGCCGTTGAATCTACCGGCATTATTTCCGATGCGCGTATCCTTGCCCTGAACAGTTATGAAAACCGTGTTTATCAGGTCGGTGTTGAAGATGCTGACCCGCTGATTGCAAAATTCTACCGGCCTGAGCGCTGGAGTCGTGAGCAGATTCTGGAAGAGCACAGCTTTTCCCTGGAACTGGCTGACCTTGAAATTCCTGTCGTGCCCCCGATTGTGATGGGGGATTGCACGCTGGCAGAATTTGCCGGCTTTCAGTTTGCCCTGTTTAAAAGACGGGGAGGGCGCAGTCCTGATCTAAGTCTGGATAATTTGCTGATCATGGGACGTTTTATCGGCCGGCTGCATGCCGCTGGAGCAATCAAGAGTTTTCAGCACCGGCGCACCATGACCCTTGAATATTTTGCCGAAGAGAGTGCCCAGTATCTGTTGGAAAATAATTTTATTCCCCAGGATCTTCGTCCGGCATACTCCACGCTGGCTCAGGATCTGATAAAGCGTATTGGGGATGTGTTTGCATCAGCCAGAGTACCGGCACAAATACGTATCCATGGCGATTGTCATATGGGTAATGTGCTGTGGCGTGATGACATGCCGCACTTTGTCGATTTTGATGACACCATGACGGGGCCGGCGATTCAGGACCTGTGGATGCTGCTGTCCGGTGACCGACAGGAAAAGCTGGCCCAGTTAAGTGAATTGATAGATGGCTACAACGAATTTTATGATTTTAATCCCGGCGAACTAGTGCTGATTGAATCCCTGCGCACCATGCGGCTGATGCATTACAGTGCCTGGCTGGCGCGGCGTTGGGATGACCCGGCTTTTCCATTGGCCTTTCCCTGGTTTAACAGTGAAAGTTATTGGGCTGGGCATATCCTGGAACTGAGGGAGCAGCTATTCGCGCTGGATGAGCCAGCCCTGGAGCTTTTTTAAACCTTTGAATGCGAAAAAGCTGTAGGTCGGATAAGGGCGCAGCCCGTCATTCGACATAGCGCGCAACGACCTATTGAAATAATAAACAATAAAGTAATGTCTACCTTGTTCTTCCCATATTCCTCCGGGCATTTCTTATGCGACGTGCCCGCTTATGCTATGTTTGTTCTGGAATTTAAGGAGTAAATATTTACATGTTCAGCAAACACTTTTCACTGACTACCCCAAGCCGTATTTTTTTCATTCTCGTATGTTTCAGCTTGCTGGCATGCCAGCCGGTAGTCAGGCAGGCACTCCAGGAAAGTAATGTTGATGGGGCATTATTGTCCCGTGTAGATGATATTCCCAAGAGTCCCAATGATCGCCGTGATTATCGTGCGCTGGAACTGGAAAATGGTCTCAAGGTTCTGCTTATTTCCGATCCTGAAACCGACAAGGCCGCGGCCTCAATGGATGTGAATGCGGGCTCCAACAGTGATCCGGCTGAATTCGAGGGGCTGGCGCATTTTCTGGAGCACATGCTTTTTCTGGGTACGCAAAAATTTCCCCAATCCGGTGAGTACCAGGAATTCATCAGCAGTCATGGTGGTAGCCATAATGCCTATACCTCCTATGAAAATACCAATTACTACTTTGACATTGAAAAGGATTCCCTGGCGCCTGCCCTGGATCGTTTCGCCCAGTTTTTTATTGCGCCGCTGTTTAACGAGGAATATGTAAATCGTGAACGTAACGCGGTGAATTCGGAGTATCAATCCAACCTTGAAAATGACGGCCGTCGCAGTTACTCAATATTCAAGCAGGTAATGAATCCTGCGCATCCACTGTCGCAGTTTTCCGTCGGTAGCCTCGACACCTTGCAGGATAAGGCTGCAGGCTCGCTGGAGCAGGCGTTAAAAGATCAGTATGAGCGTTATTACTCCGCCAATATGATGAGCCTTGCCATTATCGGGCAGGAATCACTGGATGAGCTGGAAACCCTGGCGCTGACCTATTTTCTGGATATAGAAAATAGAAATGTAGAAGCACCGCGTACTAATGATCCCTTGTTTTTGCAGGGTCAGTTGCCAGCACTGCTGGAAATTGAACCGGTACGGGATACGCGATCCCTGTCCTATACTTTTCCGATTCCGGTTATGTGGGAATATTATCGCGCCAAGCCGCTTAACTATCTAGGCAATATTCTGGGTCATGAAGGTGAGGGCAGTTTGTTGTCCCTGCTGCGTGAGAGGGGTTGGGTTAATGGTCTGAGTGCTGGCGGCGGTATGTCTTACCAGGACAACGCCACGTTTTCATTTTCTCTGTCCCTGACCGAGGATGGCGTTAAGCGAATTGATGAAATCTCGGCCCTGCTTTTTCAGTTTATTGCCCTGGCACAACGCGACGGAATTCAGCAGTGGCTGTTCGACGAGCAACGTACCATGGCCGATATCAGTTTTGCCTTTCAGGAACCCGGTTCGCCAGTAGGCCTTGTCAGTGGTATGTCACGACGGCTTCAGCTTTATCCGCCAGAGGAAATTATTACTGCAGCCTATGCCTTCGAGGATTACAACCCGGCGCTGTATCGGGAAATCCTTTCTTACCTGCGTCCTGATAATGCCTTGCTGACCTTTACTTCTAAAACTGTTTCCGGTGCACAGCAGGACCCTTTATTTGGTGGGCGTTACAACTATTTCCCCTTGGACGAACAGCGCATCAGTAGTTGGCGCAGCAATACAGTTGATCCAGCACTTGCCATTACACAGCCAAATCCTTTTTTACCTGATGACCTGAGTATTCGGGATGCAGCAGGAGCTGGTGCTTTCGGGCCACAAAACAAACCCGAACTTATCATCGATGCAAACGGCATAAAGCTGTGGTTCAAACATGACAATGAGTTCCAGGTGCCGCGGGCAAATTTCTATGCCTATGCCATGACGCCTCTATTCAATGAATCCCTGGAACATAATCTGATGTCGAGCCTGGTGATTAACCTGGTCAATGACAAGCTCAATGAATACAGTTATCCGGCAAACCTGGCCGGTGTCTTTTATGGGGTGACCAGCAGAGCGCGTGGTTTCTCTATTCGTCTGGGTGGTTATAACGACAAACAGGATATTTTGCTGGAAGCTTTGCTGGAGACACTGGTGGCAGCGGATTTTGAGCAGGAACGTTTTGATATTATTAAAACTGAAAGAATACGGGGACTGGAAAATGCTGACAAACAGATGCCCTATACCCGCCTTTATCAGAAAGTCCAGGCCTTGCTGGTTAATCCTTACTGGTCAGAACAGCAGCGTATCGATGCTCTCGAAAAAATTACCCTGGAACAGGTGCGGGCCTTTATTCCCCGCATGCTGGAAAACCTCAATCTGCAGGTACTCTATCACGGCAATGTTGAACAGGACGACGCACTGGCAATGCTGGATATTCTGACGCGCTATTTATCGGTAAGCCCGGCTGTTATTGATCCTCCATTTGGCACTGTATTGAAACTGCAGCCGGGCAGCAGGGTAGTGCAGGAAGTGATGGTGGATCATGTTGATTCGGCTATTGTTATTTATCTGCAGGCGCCCGATGACAAGCTGGTAAGCCGCGCTACGGTCTCCCTGCTGGGTAGTATTTTACGTACGCCTTTTTTTGATGCCCTGCGCACGAAAAAACAGTTGGGTTATGTGGTCAATGCCGGCTCGATGCCGATACTGAAAACCACTGGTCTGGCCATGACCATTGAATCGCCGGTTGCCGATCCCCTGCAGCTGGAGGCAGAGATCAAAGGCTTCCTGCTCGATTATGAGTCTGAACTGGTTACCATGCCTGATAGCATGTTTAGTGATATCAAAGCCGGACTGTTAAATAACTTGCGCCAGGAGCCCCAGAGTCTGGGCGCTCTAAGTGGTCGCTTCTGGAGTGATATTCTGATTGAGGAAACTGCAGAGGATGCCACGCTGAAAATGGCTGATGCCATCGAAGCGCTGGAAAAAAGTCACATTGTTGAATACTACCGCAGGCAGGTTGTCCAGGGCGAGGCTGCTGCTCTGGTGGGCATGTCAGCAGGAAGACTTCATCAGGAAGATTTTCAGTCAGCGCAGCAACGCCTGAATAGCGACGCCATCCTTATTGAAGATGATATTGATAGCTATAATGCTTTCAAGCAGTCTTCCGAGGTCTTCACCTTCAGGTGAGTCAGTATTCATAGTCAGGGAACCAAACCTATGTCTGCCAGACGTCCCGTGGCGGGATTTTTCCTGTCATTACTAACCGCCCTGATGTGGGGAGTGTTGCCTGTCGCCTTCGTCGTACTGATTGGCTCTATGGATACCATTACTATTACCTGGTATCGCTTTACTCTGGCTGCCATAGTGGTATTTGTCTTTCTCTGGCGTCGTGGCAAGTTGCCAGCGTTGAGAACCTACAATTCAAAAGTGAAGCTGGTGCTGTTTCTGGCAGCTGCTGCTCTTGCCGCCAACTTTGTTTTCTATCTTAGTAGCCTGAGCTATCTTAATCCTGAAAGTGCCCAGGTGTTAATTCAAATGGCCCCCTTCATTCTTATGTTTGGCAGCATCTTTTTTTACAAGGAAAGACTTGGCTGGCTGGAATGGATCGGGGTTGCCTTGTTACTGGGTGGTTTTTCCCTGTTTTTTAATGATCGACTCGCGCAAATATTTTCCTCCCTGAATGATTATTCCATCGGCATTCTATTGATGGTGCTTGCTTCAGTGACCTGGGGAACTTATGGCTTGCTACAGAAAAACCTGTTAACAAATATGGATTCAATCCAGCTCACCAGTCTTATGTATCTGGGAGGTGTGATTCTGTTATTGCCTTTTGCCAGTCCGGCAACCGTGTTATCACTGAATGGTCTGCAGTTTGGCGCCTTGCTGTTCTGCAGTCTGAACCTGGTTCTTGCCTACGGCGCGTTTACCGAGGCTTTGTTTCTCTGGGATGCAGCCAAGGTTAGTGCCGTTATCACGCTGGCACCATTGTTGACCATCGTGTCGATGATGCTGGCGGTACATTGGTGGCCGTCAGTGTTTAGTGATAGTGAGCTTAATGCCCTGGCTTATCTCGGTGCGCTACTGGTGGTTGCAGGATCCATGCTGGCAGCATTGGGACATAATTTGCAGAAGAAACCTAGGCAGCGGGATTTAGCACAAGACCGCTTTGTTTCTGAATAGCGGCTGTTGACTCCAGCCCACGAATCTCATGAAGGGGCAGCGAGGGCAGGGCGTTGTCGCGCATCCAGTGAATAAATTTCAAGGTCAAAAAGGCGTCAAACCAGTTATGCATATGCCTGGCATATGTATCTTTGGTTTTGCTGTGGGTGCCGGCGTGTGCCATGGCCTTGTCTACACCCAATGCCTTCAGGCATTGCAGTAATAATTTGCTATCAACCTTTGAAAACAGCGTTGAAAACGCTTCAACGCTATTTTTAGCCGCAGTGATGGTTTCCAGACTTAACGATCCTGAAGTTTCGGGCTGCAGCGTCTGGCAGATGTGCAGCCAGCATTTAAGCGCGAGAAAACAATCGGGATGGTAGTACAGATACTGCTGCTGTGGATCATCCAGGGTCATGATTTTAAGCAATGCCGGGCCAGTCCCAAAGGGGACGCGGTCTGAAAGGCGGCTTTCCAGTGCCAGTGGTGCACACTGCAGGTTGATGACCTCGCCGATTTTTGCCAGCTTGTTTAACAGATAAAAATCTTCTCCGGCCTGACGTCTGGGAAACCCTCTGGCCTTGGCATAGTGCTGACTGTTGATTAGCAAGGTGCTGCCGATGGTATGGAAAGCCCAGGGAGAACCTGCCCATTTCAGACCGGCGACATAATAGTCCATAGCCAGGTCATAGCACTGCTGGGCATGAACAATGTCATTTTCATTATGGGGCGTATGCTGAAAGGGATAGATGCCGGCGCTGATCGCTCTAGAGTCCAGATTCGCTGTTGCCTGAAAGTAATCATGGGGTAAAACAACATCGGCATCGCTTGAATGAATCCAGGGCGTTTTCACTACTCCCAGGGCAATACACTGGCAGGCAATATCACAGGCAATTTTTCGTGCCAGGCCGACGCCTTCCTTTTCCGCTAATAACAGGCCGGGACTGATATGCTCCACCAGCAATACATCCAGCTTGTCACCCATGGACAAGAGCTGAATATGGGGTGCAATTCTGGCTGCACATGAATAGTGACGGCATAGATGTGCTGCAATTTGTCTGGTCTGCTCGATTTTCCCGGGATCTGCCTTTGCGCTGGCATTGACCACGAGGATAATCAGGGCAGATTGCTGCTGAATATTCACGGTGAGTTTTTCAAGAAAATCCGCTGCTTCTGCAAAGGCGGGAATGCACAATACATGCTCCCAGCTCCTATCAAAATCCGTTTTTGCATGCTGGAGATAATGCTGTACGTCAGAGGCGTCTGATTCAGCATAACGGGCAAGGTATTGTTGCATGGACATGGGCTTATGGTACCAGTTCAAAGGGCTGGGCAATGAATCCATTTCAGTGTTTTTTGCGTAAAATTAAGCCTAAAGAGAATGTTTATAGTGAACAATCCAGCTCGGCAAATTTCAGGATTATTACTACCCACCTGGGTGGACCTAGTCCTGTTCAAGTTCACCTGGGTGGGGTTGGTCATATTTCAATCCAAGGCTGTATTCCCGGTGGTTGCGCTTATTGCACTAAAAATACTGACCTGGCCTGGCATCATCCGTGCTTTACCGATCGTGGTACTGACTTTTGTCAGTGGCTTGGCGATGGATTCCTTGCTGATGGTTTCTGGCGTATTTGTTTTTCCTTCAGCTTATCTTCCTCTTTGGTTGATATTGTTATGGTTATCTTTTTCCTTGACCCTGCCAAGGGGGTTTTCCTTTATCACTCGCTGGCATCCATTGGCACAATCGGCCATAGGGATTGTCGCCGGCTGTCTGGGTTACTTTACCGGATATCTTATGGGCGCGGTGAGTTATGGTTTGTCCATACCCCTCACCATGCTGCTCATTGGCGTATTGTGGGCAGGCTTTGTGCCGTTGATAATTCAATGTGGAGAGTGGATACTGAAAAAGATTAAGATCTAGATAAGAGTATTTAAAAGGTCAGCAAATAAAATGAATAAGCTTTTTCAATTTCTTTGTGTTTTTCTGTTTATTCAGGCTGCTTCAACCAGTGCGATCTCTGCTCAGGCGCAGGACCAAGTCCCTTCAAAGCCCTGGCAGCAGCTCCAGCTGGTAGGCGAGGCAGAGCTAAAATTTTTCTTCTGGCATGTATACGAGGCAAGACTTTATTCTAATAACGGTAATTTTGTATTTTCAGAAACCAGGCCTTTCGCCCTTGAGTTGCATTACAAACGTAAGTTCAGTGTCCAGCAGCTGGTAGATGAAACCCGTAAACAATGGAAAGCCATTGGTATTGATGCCGACAGTAAAGACAATGCCACAAGACTCAACACCTTGGGGAGCTTGCTTGGTGATGTAGATAACGGTGATATTATAACCCTTTATGTGGATGCGCAGGGTGCCAGTAATTTCTATTTAAATGAACGTCTGCTGGGCACTATTGCAGACTCTGCTTTCACGGAACAGTTTGCGGCGATCTGGTTGTCTGAAAAAACTACTCGACCTGATTTCAGAGATAATCTAATAAGGCAAAGTTAATGAAAAATTTGAACAACGTTTTACCAACAAAGCTGTCGCATAAACATAAACACTCAATTTTCGGCATACTTGTCATTGCCTTTACCCTTGGCATCAGCGCCTGCAGCAAAACGACGCTGGATGATTATCGTGATACCACTCCGCAGCTTGACCTGAGAACATTTTTCGAGGGCAGCCTGATGGCTTATGGCTTGCTGCAAGACAGATCTGGCAAAGTAACCAGGCGCTTTGAAGCTACTATTGAAGCCTCATGGGAGGGCGAGCAGGGAACGTTGGTCGAACACTTTATTTACGATGATGGCGAGGAGCAGGATCGCATCTGGCAATTGACGCATCAGGGTAATGGCCGATACTCCGGTGTCGCCGGCGATGTCATTGGCACGGCCAACGGCGAAATTTCAGGGGCTGCATTCAACTGGGTTTACAGTCTTGAGGTTCCCTATGGGGATGGCACGATTGTGGTGAATCTGGATGACTGGTTATTTCTTGTTGACGAAGATCATATTATCAACAGGACAGTTTTGAGAAAATTCGGTTTTCGCGTAGGCGAGCTTAGTCTGGTAATTGAGAAAGTCTAGGATATTGGTTTTCTAAAGCCGAATAGTGGGAGATCGTTGTATGACAGACAGTATTCATCATATTGCAATCCAGGTAGATAACATTGCCAGTGCCGTTGACTGGTACTGCAAGGAATTTTCCGTCAATGTCAGTTATCAGGACGAGAGCTGGGCCATGCTGGATTTTGAAAACATTTCCCTGGCTCTGGTATTGCCAGGGCAACATCCTCCTCATTTTGCAGTGGCCAGTGCCCACCCGGAAAAGTATGGCGCATTGACTACTCATCGTGACGGCACGGAATCAATCTATATCAAGGATCCATTTGGTAACGCGCTCGAGTTAATCAGAGACCCCGCCTAGTAACGATTCGCCTAACATCTGCTGTTTCTGGCGTATTTCGTAAAATACCAACGATCCTTTCTCATGTTTACCCTTCTCTGGTGTTTGAAATGCCTCGTTAACCGAGTCTTTTCCGACTATTTTCCCTACTGCTGCTGTTTTTGAAAGAAATAACTGCTGTTTGATTGTCCTTTACAATCAAAAGCATGTGTTTTTGAAATCATGGCAGGGATGCTATTGATTCCACCCAGCTCTGATTCCTGCATAGGTATTTTCAAATTATTCTATCTGTTTCACATATTTCCGATGTGTATTTTTCCCAACAGGGTTATATACCACTCTGATGAATCATAAGCTTGGTGAAAGCCCTTTAACCTGTTTTTCTGTCAGAAAACTCGCCAGACAATATCGAAAGAATTTTACGAAAAGTCTTCAACAGGCTCCCCTGTTATTGCCAACTGATAACAGCACTATTCGTCCTCCCATTGATCAATGGTTCATGTCCATGGATGTGTCACCGAATATCGTTGGCAAGTTTTATAACAGTGCCTTACTTAAAGCCTTTGGTGAAACCGGAAAAGGACTGTTTTTCATGCCGAGCATCATATAAAAGGAAGTCTGTGCGCACTATGGCGTTGAAATCGTGGGGCGGACAAATAAAGTTCGTGAGCAATTTTATGCCCTTTCGCTGGAGCGCAAGATCAGCGACGCCCTGCCAATCCTGTCGACTATATACAACACCGCAAAAACACAGTTATTCGCAGAGACGGATTCCTAATCCAGTTTCATTGCTGGTTATTTCAGGGTTTCTTTCCTGTTACCAGGGAGTAATAACCATAGGAACGTTGTGCGCTAATATTGCTAAATCCTGCTTTCGTCAAAATTGCCTCTAATTGCGCCATAGTAAACTGCTGACCTTTGGTTCCCTGGGTCATGAAAAAGGAGAAGGCGACAGCGGCGTAGGGTTCATCACCACTTTCCTCCAGAAGAATTTCCTGCAGACAGATGCGTCCTCCTGGAGCCAGAGCGTCAAAGCTTTTTTGTGCCAGTTGTTCGCAGGTTTCTATGCTCCAGTCGTGGAAGATGTTTGAGAAAAAATGAGCTTCATAACCTTCAGGCCAGTCTTCCCTGAACATGTCCACAGTTGTGGTATCGACGCGGTCTGATACGCCGGCTTTTTCAATATAGCCTTTGGCTACCTCACAAACCGCAGCCAGTTCCATAATAGTACATTTCATCTCTGGATAATGATTGGCCAGGGCGGAAGCATAGCAGCCGGAACCGCCGCCCACATCTAGCAGGCTGCTAACACCAGAAAAATCGCAGGTATGGGCCAGCCCCACCGCGGAAGGCATGGAATGGCAGTGCATAAAGTCAGTTACGCTTTTGGCTACTTCCGGAGGCAGGGTGCCTGATTCCCAGCCATCAGCTGCGGCCCTCGACTCAACCGTTTCTCCATCACGAATATTTTCCAGAATCATTTTATAGTTTGGAAACGCTTCTGCACGCCGACTAAAAAATGGACCCCAGTAATAGGGGCTGTCTTTCAGCATATAGGTGCGCGACAGGTTATTGAGCTGGTAAGCACCCTGATGTTTGTCGAGAAAACCCTGTACCTTGAGCATCGGCAATAATGCCTTCATACCGCGCGGGGAATAGCCGAGTTTATTTGCAAGTTCTTCGACGCCTGAAGGCTCACTCAAGCCATCAAAGACTTCCAGCTCCAGGGCAATGGCAATAGCCTGGGAGTTGAAAACACTGAGCATAACGTCCCAGATTTTTGTATCGTCAATGGGCGGGAGTACTGGATTCATTTTGCTTACCTCTAGCTTTTCTAGTGCTGAAAAATATTCTAATAAATGCGGTTTATTTTGCTATGACGCTGTCACCCAAGGCTACTCGGCAGCATTGGGTGTCAATGGAAAATTGCCGTCATAGGGTGGCCAGTTTGGTACTGGTTGATTTGGTCTGGCATAGAACATGGCGGCGTGGACATGACGTATCAGGCCATCCTCAATGCTGAACACTTCGGTGAAATGGTTTCTCCAGCGTTCATTGCCCGGGCGGCGCAAAAAGACGACAGAAAGCATGGCTATTTGCTGTTCTACATCCACTACCTGAACGCGACGAGCGGCTACCTGGGCGAGACCAAAGTCGCCTGAGGTGCGGCAATCTGAAGTGCCATTGTACCCGGTTGCCCCTTCTGCCAAAGGTCCACCAAAAGTATCCTGGCCGTTTTCACGCCGAGAGCATCCCGGATGACCTTTAATTACTTTACTGTTCTGGGCAATGATGCCGTCGAAATAACTGTTGGCAATGGCAATCAGATCATCGCGGCTGTAACGACGGTTTAATGGCACTGCCCCTTCGTTGGGTGGATTGGCAATGAGGTTGTCGGCATCCCAGTAAACTGTTCCGGGTACGCCTTGCAGGCCCAGGTCATTTTCTCTGCCAACATGCCATTCGGCTTCAGTGATCATATTGTTGTTAACTTTCAGGCGCAGTGAAACCACAGCTCGCTCGCCATTCTCTTCCAGCAAGCCATAGAAACCCGCTGAACTGCCTTCAGGGTCATAGTAACGGCGTTCCAACTCACCCATTGCGGTGACGCTAGACCACAGTCCTTCGTCGTTAGGGGTAACAATAGAATTTTCTGTCTGGCGGAAGCCATAGCTTAGCGGTGCCTGGGAGGCATCGTTAGCGATTATGGCATTGAGATACTGGTCAAGAAAGCCGGCCAGGCAACTGCGATCGCAGTCCTGTGCCTGGGCAGAAAATGAAATAGCGGTGAACAGGCAAAATGTAATCAGTTTGCGCAAAAGCATGAACGAGCCCCCATAGTTTTTTACTAGTCAGGGGATTCTCTTTCAACTCGGCGGTGCATGCAACAGCCAGCGTAATGTTTGAAATACTAGCTGCCGGCTTTCTCGAGAATTAAATGCCCCAGCGCGGTATTTGAAGCCGGAACATGATAGAAACGGTGCTTTTCATCCACCTGGGATCCCAGTGCCGCTCGGGCTATTAGCCACATCACCAGTTCAATACCCTCGGAGCCGGCTTCACGAATGTATTCCGGATGGGTGATCTTGGTGAGTTCCTCAGGATCATTGATCAGCGTGTTCATGAAATTCAGATCCCATTCCCTGTTGATCAGGCCCGCACGTTTGTACTGAAGCTGATGGCTCATGCCCCCGGTGCCCCAGATATGGACATTCAGGTCTTCGTCAAAAAGCTCTACGGCTTTACGCAGGGCCTTGCCAAGTTCAAAACAACGCCTGCCAGTGGGAGGTGGGTACTGAATCACGTTCACCATGAAGGGGATAACCCGACACGGCCAGGCTTCAGGTTGCCCGAACATCAGGGAGAGAGGAACCGTTAGGCCATGATCGACCTTGAAATCATTGCAGATGGTCATGTCAAAAGAATCCAGAATCACTGACTGAGCAATATGCCAGGCCAGGTCAGGATGGCCCTGAACCGGAGGAATAGGGCGCGGTCCCCAACCTTCATCTGCGCTTTCAAATTCTTCGCTACAGCCAATACCAAAGGTAGGCACGACCCGCAGGTCAAAGGCACTGGCGTGGTCGTTGTACACGAGGATGATGACATCAGGCACATTGTCGGCCTGCCATTTCTTGGAATATTCAAAGCCTTCAAACACCGGGGACCAGTATTCATTACCCGTGGTGCCAAAGTCGATAGCGGCGCCTACTGCGGGAATGTGGGAGGAAAAAACTGCGGAAGTAATACGGGCCATGGTTACTGGTTTCCCTTGTTTTCGGAAGCACTGCGATTACCTTCGATGGGGCGACCGCCACTGAGCATCATTGCCCGATATTCCTGAGGTGTCATGCCGGTCATGGTGGATACGGCTCGCTCAAAGGGTTGTTCATGGGTATAAAAAAGTTTGGCCAGGAAATAAATATTTCCCCCTTGCTCAATACAGAGATTGTAGTCCTGCTCCAGAACTCCCTTCTTCTGCAGATCAGTGAGGGGCCATTCATCAACATAGGCTTTTTCATCCGCCAGAAAGCGTTCGCGGTTTTCAGCCTTCATAAGCGACATGAAAAACTGGTTTAGATGATATCCCTTGCGTGACATATCAGCATCGAAAACGATGGTACCGGGAATATCCTGATAGGGTTTTTCCAGGGCCATGACTGGACTCCAGATAAGTTAAAAAAGAATACTAGCACAAGCTTCAGTCAGGGTGTGTTTGGGTCTTTTCAATCCTGAGGCGGGTGGTTCTCATTGGCTCGGGATTTAAATTGATTTCGAGAACAGCCACTACTCGGTATTGAACATAAATACCGAGGTACTGAGGGAAATTTCCTTTAGAAAAAGCATCAGAGCCAGTATCAGGCAGAGCATTGCGAGGACAAAAAGAAAGGCAATAAAGATAACAACCTCAAAATTCATTACAGCGCCAATAAAAAGCACAACTATCACCAGACATATCAATAAGGCACAACAGGTGCTCAGGGATATGGCCCAGTTCGTCAATATGGCGCGCTGTGTCAGGGATTTCAATTCACTCATGACCAGAATCCTTTCTGTTTCATCACAAATGGCTTTTTTGTCCTTGAGAAAGCGCCCGCGGTCAACAATACGTCCGAGTCGATGGGTCATGACGTTAAGGGCACCGGTGATGCCGGCTAGCAAAAATACCGGCGCAACGGCCAGCTGAATGGCACTAGAAATATCAGTAACCTGAAAAAATTGCTCCATGGCAGTGTCTTTATTAATCCAGTGAATTGAACATCACGTCAGAATAATGAACATGCCATGCTTAGTCCAGTTGCGAAGACAGTGCTGATTAGTTGGTTACAGGAACCTGGTAGCCACGCCTGGCCGGAATATTGATCTTTTTGCCTTTCATGTCCTCAAGAATAACGTAGAGGCAGGGAATTAGCAGCAAAGTAATGATAGTCGCAAAGACGATACCAAAGGCCATTGACGTAGCCATCGGAATCAGGAACTGCGCCTGCATGCTGGTTTCCATCAGGATGGGTAACAAGCCGAAAAATGTCGTCAGGGAGGTTAGCAAAATGGCACGGAAACGACGAGCTCCGCCTTTAATTACTGCGCTTACAACATCTTCCCCTTTTTCAATGGCCTTGTTTACAAAATTCACCAGAATAATACTGTCATTCACCACAACGCCGGACAATGCAATGATGCCCAGGAAGGAAAGGAAGTTGACCGGAATACCTACTATCAGATGACCGATAATCGCACCGACCATACCAAAAGGAATCACACCCATGATTATCACTGGCTGGGTATAGGAGCGCAGGGGAATTGCCAGCAGGGCATAGATGCCGAAGATGGCGAATATCATACCTCTGACCATGTCCTGGATAATGCTGGACTGCTCTGCAGTACCACCATCCTCACGGTAATCAACACTTGGGTAGCGCGATTTCAGTTCAGGAAAAAAGTTGTTCTTGATTTCTTCATTGACCACGTTGGGTTCTACCAGGGATTCTATGATGTCTGCGTTTACGGCTACCGAGCGCTCACCATCAACTCTGTTGATTCGGGCATAACCTGGCTGCATATTGAAGTCTGCGATAGAAGAGAAGGGCACCGTGTCTCCTTCAGCGGTACGAATATACATATCTTCCAGATCGCCGATAGAAACACGTTCTTCTTCAGGATAACGAACCATCACACGCACCTCATCATCACCACGCTGTAAGCGCTGGGCTTGTGATCCATAAAACGCATTACGCACCTGAGTCGACAGGTCATTCAGGGTGAAACCCATGACTTCAGCGCGTGGCAACAGCTGCAACCTCAGTTCATCCTTGCTGTTAACGGCTTCATTCTTGATATTGATTAGCCCGTTAAAAGTACGCAGCTTGGCTTCAAGTTCGCCTGCAGCAGCAGTCAGTTCAGCGGGATTGTTGCTTACCAGCTGGTAGGAAATAGGGTTGCCACCAAATACGGTGCCTGAGGAAAAGGTGAGTGTCTTGAGCCCGGGCATATTGCCCACATAGCTTTCAAGATACTGGGTCAGCAGATCCGACTCAATCTGGCTGGGAACATCCTTATCCATTTCAATGGCGGCTGTACCGGAGGAGGCACCACTACCAACAATAATCACATGATCAACAATTTTGGTGGAAATTTCGCCAGTTTCACTATTAAAAAATTCAAATTGGCCGTCCAGTGAAAGAGCGGCATCTTCGAGTTTGTCCATCACAGCGCGGGTCTGTTCTTCAGGACTGCCTTCGACCATAGTGACATTGGCACGAATAACGTCTGCAGGAATTTCAGGTAAAAATACAATGCGGACAATACCGCCAGCCAACAGACCAATAGCTATAATGAACATGCCGATAAAGCTGGTGAAGGTGATGTAGCGATTTCTGATGCTTTTTTCAACCAGAGGCACATAGGTATTGTGCACAAATTGGTCCAGACGTGCGTTGACACGTGCAGGTATCTTGTTGAACCAGCTGGCGGGATTGGGCTTGCCAAAGTGAACCAGATGAGAAGGCAGTATCAGCTTTGATTCGACCAGTGAAAAAACCAGGCAGAGAATCACTACCCAGCCAATGGATTCGGTGAACGCCGCGGCAAACCCGCTGATCATCAGTAATGGTAAAAAGGCGACAATAGTGGTGAGAACACCAAAGGTCGCTGGCAATGCAACCCGATTAGCGCCATGCACAATGCTGGCAATACTGTGGCCATATTTGTCCATACTGTGGTGAGCGCTTTCGCCAATAATAATGGCATCATCCACTACGATACCCAACACCATGATAAAGCCAAACAAGCTGAGCATGTTCAGATCGAGGCCAACCGTGGGCATGAGGGCAAAGGCACCGAGGAAAGAAATAGGAATGCCAACGACCACCCAGAATGCCAGCTTGATCTCGAGGAAGATGCTAAGAATGATGAAGACCAGGAAGGCTCCCATCAGCAGGTTGGTGGTCATCAGGTCAAGGCGGTCTTTAAGATAATAGGAAGAATCGGCCCAGACATCCAGATTAATCCCTTCCGGCAGGGTCGCCTTGCGCTCCTCAACAAAATTACGGGCCGCTTCCGTGACATTCAGCATATTCTGATTGCTGGTGGTTAGCACCGTCAGACTGATGGAAGGTTTGCCGTCAAAGCGGGCATAGGTTTCTGTGTCTTCAAAGCCATCAATAATGGTGGCGATATCGCCCAGTGTCAGAATAGTGCCATCGGTTGAGGTCAGCAGTATGATCTTGTCAAAATCGTGATAATCGTAGGCAAGTGCCTGTGTGCGCACCAGAATTTCGCCGCCCTGGGTGTCGATGGAACCTGCCGGCAGATCCAGTGATGAAGCGCGTATACGCTGGGCTATCTGATCCAGTGACAGGCCGTATTTGAGCAGGGTGTTTTCCGAGACTTCAATGCCTATTTCGTAAGGACGATCCCCAGCCATGCGTACCGAGGTCACATCACTCAGTTCAAGCAGTTCATCTCTTAATTGCTGGGCCAGTTCCTTCTGACTGACCGGGTCAATATCACCATAAACTTCAATACGCAGAGCATCATTGCGCATCAGAGTGCGGCTTACCGAGGCAGGTTCCGCATCAACCGGAAAGTTGAATATGCCATCTACCCGGGTTTTAACATCATTGAGAACTTCGTTAATGTCATAGGATTCATCCACTTCAAGGGTGACTGAACCGCTTCCTTCCTGGGAAATCGAACGCACATCAGTAATACCATCCACATCTTCCACTGCTTCTTCCAGAAGAATAATAATGCCTTTCTCTACATCAGCGGGAGTAGCGCCGGGATAGGCCATGGAAATCTGGATAGTGTTGATGTCAAAATCAGGCATCGCTTTTTTCGTAATCGTATAGATAGAAAACAGCCCGGCCATGATGATAATGATCATCAGCAAATTCGCAGCCACATGGTTATTGGCAAACCATGAAATCAAGCCTTTTTCTTCTTCTAGTTCTGACATGTTAGGTGACGCCTGTTATTAGCGGTGAAGTATGTTGTGTAGGTGACTTACTTGATGGCCTGAACGGTTTGCACTACGCCTTCAATTTCCTTGATCTGAACCGGTGAACCATTAAGGGGATTTTCAAGACGGGTCAGGATGACGCGATCGCCATTATCCAGACCTGCGGAAATATAAACGTCATCTCCATTAATGGTTAGGACTTCTACTGTTTTAGGCCGCAGTCTGCCCTCTGCATCGGCTGTCCAGATTACGTTATTGGCCTGTAATGTATAGCGTGGCAGTACGATCACGTCTTCAAGCATGCGCCCACGAATGGTGGCATTCACATAGGTGCCGATTCTTAACGGTTCATCATTCCACTCACTATTCCGGCTATTCTGACTATTCAGATTATAGGGGTCTGCAATCTGGACAACACTGAAGAGGACGCGGGTACGGGTATCCAGTACGCCTTCGGTGCGGGATAATTTACCGGTCCAGTGATAATCCTGATTGCCAATCCGACTGACCAGGTCCACTTCCGGTGCATTTTCCATGCTATCTGCCGCGCTGAGGTTGTCAGTGTGTGAAGGCAGGTCAAGGAAGGCAATTTTAGTTTCCGGAATAGGGAGTCTGACTTCGGCATAATCCACAGCAAACGTTTCTGCGATAGATGCGCCAGTTGTAACATATTGTCCGATATCGGTGTTTTTGCTGCTAACCAGACCATCATAGGGAGCGATAATGGTTGTTTTATTCAAGTCAGAAACAGCCTGATCCAGATCGGCCTGGGCTGACTCAAGTCTTGCGACAGCTTCCTGTAGCTGGGGTTTGCGCAGATAGAGCTCTTTTGCCCTGATTCGGGACTGCTGTTCAGCTGACATGCGGTCCCATTCGCGCTGGGCAACATCTGCCTGGCCTTTTTCCTGCTCCAGCAGGCTTTTGGCGGCAGCAACTGATGCCTGGGCGCGGCTCACGGCAGCGCGATAATTCTGGTCATCCAACTTTATCAGTACATCACCTTCGTTGAAAAACCCACCAGCGACGAAGGAAGGGGATACTTCAACCACACGGCCGGCGACTTCAGACACCAGGTTGGTCTGTGTGCGCGGAGCTACGGTACCCTGCGATGACACCGAGATATAGGCATCCTGGACATTGACTGTCATGGCATCAACCACAACGGAGAGTTGTTGCGGTTCATTCTGCTCGGCATCCGGACGTCCTGCACGCAGCATTATGGCGACACCGATGGATGCCAGGATAATCAGGAATGGCAGAAGCTTTTTCAGCATGGATATGATCCTTTTCTGGTAGTTATTGCTGTTTGGTAAATATAGCGCTGTGCTGATGCAGGAAACACTCTTCAATGCTTTGTTGCTGCCCCGCCATGCAAGAGCTGCAGGAACAATTTTTCGATACTCTTTTTACGGACAAGCAACTGATAAAGTTCACTTTTTATTGTAAATAAAATAATAATGACTCATGAGTCATTATTTGCGAAGGGCATCTTACTCGCAGTGGTGAACAGAAGCAATGGGAAAACCTCTGGATAATGTGGAAACAAAATGAAACGAATGATGGGGGTTTGTTGGCAGCAAAAGCTTAGTGCAGTGCTGCGCGCAATGGTAATTCCCGAACTATTGTGGCCTCGATTTCCAGCAGTTCATCCAGGCGAGGCATGATCGCGGCTTCTGGAAAATAGCTTTGGGCCAGGCTAAGAAATAATTGATAGTGACGGCTTTCGGAATCCGCGATGGCAAGGTAAAAACGCTTTAGTTTAGGTTCTTTATCCTCAGGCAAGGCCTGGGCAATTATGCCGAAGCGTTCAGCGCCGCGGGCTTCCACAATACTGGCAATAAGAAGCCGGTCCAGCATATAGGCTTCTTTTCCCTTGTCCATGGCCTTGTGCAGTCGTTGTATATATTGATCTTTCTGGTCTGATCCGGGGGTCAGATTTTTCTCCAGTATCAATCTGACGACATCACGAAAATGGTTGAGTTCTTCCACGGCAAGATTAAGCATCTCTCTCACCAGCTCAGGTTTATCCGGGTAGTGTGAGAGCATGGATATAGCCATGCCCGAGGCTTTTTTCTCGCAACTGGCATGGTCCAGCAGGAAACTGTCAAAATCAGCCATGACGGTTTCCAGCCATGCACTGGAAGTGATCTGCTTTAATGTGAAATCCATTTCTCTTGCTTAAGCAGATTGCGGACTGGGCGAGGGCAGGGAGGTAAAGGTATGCAGCAGGGCCTGCCAACTGCGACGTTTTCCTTCCAGCTCGATTTTTAACAGGCGATAGCGTTGGCGCAGGCTTTCTGCATCCAGTTCATGAAATTTTTCATGCAGGTCGGTGGATAGCTGCGCGGATTTTGCCTGGTACCACTGTTGCTTAAGCTCGGCCCAGTGGTTCAGCGTTTCTACCAGCTGGTTATATTCAAGCTCGAGTTTTTCGCGCCAGGAAGGAGAATCGATAACTTTTTCACAGGTGATCAGGGCATGGTTGTATTGCACCTGTAAGCGCTTGAGCTCCTGTCGGTAGACAGAGCATTGGCGTAAGTTGTAGGTAAGCCCTATCCAGGAGCAGAATTTGATCAACCACTTGGTGGGATCCCAGTGATACCACTTGATGCCATTGCGATAGTCCCAGGCGAAGGTGTGGTGATAGTTGTGGTAACCCTCGCCAAAGGTAAACAGTGAAATAAACCAGTTATCACGCGCAGTCTGTTGTGGGTCATAGTCACGACTGCCCCAGATATGTGCCGCTGAGTTGATCAGATAGGTAAAGTGCTGACTCAGTACCAGGCGCAGAAAACCGGCTAACAGTAAACTGCCCCAGATATCACCATGAACAAAGCCAATAAGAACCGGCATAGCCACATTCATTATCAGCAATAATGCCAGATAATGCTTGCGTTGCCAGACCAGAACCGGATCTGCCAGCAGATCCTTTACATTACTGGTGTCCTCTTTGGTGCTGTCAAAATCCCGAATCATCCATTCAAAATGCGAATACCAGAAGCCTTTTCCGGCTGAGTAGGGGTCTTTTTCATTGTCATCCACATAAAGATGATGACGACGGTGATCCGAGGCCCAGGTGATGCAGTCATTCTGCAAGGCACAGGCACCTCCCAGGGCAAAAACAAACTTCAGAATGGGGTGAGCCTGATACGCCTTGTGTGACCAGAGGCGATGATATCCGGCGGTGATGGACATTTCACAAAAGATTAACAATGCCAGGCACCAGCCCCATTCATAAAGATCATAGCCATAATTAATGCCATACCAGGGCACCAATGTAAGCACGACCAGAATGGGCAACCCAAGGACAGCAAGGTTTAACCAGCGAATGGGTGGTTTGGGACTGGGGGGAGTCATGTTGATATTTTCTTCTGTTATGTAATGGTTAGCTGTGAGTGGTCGAAATTATTGCAGAATAAGGCGCTGATTAAAACCAGCACCGGGACTTCCAGGTTTGAGTGTCTGTAGTAAGGGATTTGCGGATCAGCTAAAATCCTAAATAGCCTGAATTTTAATGAAACCGGATGGATTGTTGATGAGTAATGCACGCAGTGGGAATGATGGTGGTCTTGGCGGCAATGATGCTGGTAATGCGGTCTTGGTAGAAATACAAACCCGCCTGGAATTTCAGGATCTCACCATTGCAGAGCTCAATGATGTGATTACTGATCAGCAAAAACAGCTTGATAGCCTATCCCGTCGGCTCGAAATGCTGGGGGATAACCTGAAAGTTCTTGAGGCGTCTGTGGAGACGGAGCAGCACGACGAAAAACCCCCGCACTATTAGTAATACTCAGTAATAGACAGTATTAGACAGACAGAGGTCGTTATTAGTGGTAACTATTAACGACCTCTGCTGGAGATCTATCAGATACCTGAAGGTTCGCTCACTAAAGTGCAGGAATGGCCTTTTACTTCTCGGCGTCGACTTCCTCAGCCTGCAAGCCCTTGTCACCCTCGGTAACAGCAAAATTCACGCGCTGACCTTCTCGCAGAATCCGGTGCCCATCTCCCACAATAGAGCGGAAGTGCACAAAAATATCGTCTCCGCTATCCCGGGTAATAAAGCCAAATCCCTTGCTGGCACTAAACCATTTAACGCTCCCGGTTTCCCGGGGTCCAGCACTGATAACGACAGGTTTACTTTCCTTTTTACTCTTTCTCTGTTTTTTGCGAGAGGAGGATTTTCTGGATGAGTTGCTGCCTTGAGTCAGACCTTCTGCAGAACAAACCCAGTAACTGGTAAAACAGCCTGCCAGCAGGGCAACAGAAAAAACGGTCAGTGGTCCTGGAAAAAGATTGTATAAGCCGATGAAAAAAGAGATAGCAGAAAGTACTATCGCTACGATTATTGAAGCAATGATTATTTTGATGTTCATGATTAACTCTTTTGGAAAAAGAAGGTTTTCTTTTTTATTATTAATGTTTATTTTTAACTTGCCTGCACGGCGATGGTGACAAGAGATTAAGCAATGGTAAATGGCAATTACAACAACCACGCAGTGCAGCAAGCTGCGGATGGTAACATTTTCGAGTGAGATTTTTAAAGGGGCTGAATGCTCAAGTTTACTTGAAACATTTTAGAGAGGAATAGGGATCCCGCCAGCACGTATATCAATGTCTGTATTCCCGTCTTTCTCGCCAAAGTCGCGCTCCGGGATATCACAATCCTTGAGGATGGTGTTCATGCGGCTACGATCACGCTGAAATAAATCCAGATCATATTTGCGTGAAACATCGCGCCAGGCTGCGGCATATTCACAATGAAAGCTTTCCTGGTCCGGGCGCCAGTTGCCAATGCCGCGATCTCGTTTGTCGCGATGGCTGTCCCGGCTCACAGGAATCAGGTTCAAGGGGTCATTGGCGAACTGCATGCGTTTCTCATCATCCCACTGAAAGCCATTGGCGGCGTTGGCATAGGGCAGCGGAATGATGTGATCTAACTCCAGGCGGGCAGCGCGAGTAAATTCTTCACCGCTATAGGGGTCTGTCCATTTGCCTTCACGAATTTCGCATTGGCGCGGATTGGTCCAGCTCACCGGAACCTCGCTGGTGGCCTGCAGGATCTGGGTGCGAACAGTTTGGCAGCCTCCTACCAGCATCCAGTGGGGCCAGTCATCTTCAAGATAAAACAAATCCTGATTACGGTTTGAAAGTTGCGGACGGCGAGACATAATGTCGTTACGGGAGGGTGCCATGCGGCAGCCTGACTGGTGGCAATGGTAATTGCCAAAGAAATCCCAGTGGCCGCCGTTACGATCGAAATTCTTGTCCAGATGGGCCTGCAGGGATGACCACGGCAGGCTTATTAGCAAGCCCGGTAAAAGCAGCAAGACAAATTTTTTCAGGTTCGGCATGTTGCTCTCCTGATGAATTGTACGAATTCCAGTTTTACGTCCATTGCGCTCAAGGTCCCAACTAAACTGATAAACGGAGCAGTCAGGTTCATCAAGACCGGTTTGAAGCACAAACAATCCCAATATTGCCTTCAGGCAGTAAATTACCCCAAGTCAAAGGGACTTTAACCTGGTTACCTGATCCTGTAACTGATGCAGGGTTGTTTCGGCATTAGACAGCTTTTCCTTTTCTCTGGCAACCACGTCAGCCGGGGCATTATCGACAAATTTGGCATTGCCCAGTTTGCCCGAAAGCCGGCCAATTTCCTTGGTCAGCTTGTCCTGCTCGCGTCCCAGACGCGCCATTTCAGCATCTACATCGATGAGACCGGCCATAGGCACAAGAACTTCCATATCGCCAACCACTTGCATGGAGGAAGGAGGTGCCTGCTGCGGATCATCGAGCCAGCTGACTGATTCCAGCTTCGCCAGTTTGACAAGAAATTGCTGGTTACTGTCCAGATTTTTACGATCCTGATCAGCACCACTGGTCAACAGGACATTGATATTGGTAGCGGGTGAAATATTCATCTCGCCACGAATATTTCTGATAGCAACGATAACGCCCTTGATCCACTCCACTTCCCTGTCGACACTCTCGTCAATAATGCTGTCATCAGCTTCCGGGAAGGGCTGCTGCATGATGGTGGGACCTTCAATGCCCAGAAGTGGAGCGGCTTTCTGCCAGATCTCCTCGGTAATAAAAGGCATTAACGGGTGCAACATGCGCAGACTGCTTTCAAGAACATGCAGCAAGGTATAACGGGTGGCATTTTTCTCGGCGTCGGAGGCATTGTCGTCCCACAGTACCGGCTTGGAGAGTTCAAGGTACCAGTCGCAGTACTCATTCCAGAAAAAGTCGTAGATGGCCTGGGACACCAGGTCAAAGCGATAATCCGCAATACCACTTTCAACCTGTTTCAGGGTTTGCTGCAAGCGTGACCTGATCCAGATATCCACCTGGGAATAATCATCCTCGCTATCCGGTTCACTGATCTGCTGGCCTTCAGCATTCATAAACACATAACGCGCCGCATTCCAGATTTTGTTACAAAAATTCCGGTAGCCTTCAATGCGGCCCATGTCAAAATTGATGTCTCTGCCGGTCGAAGCCAGGGAATAGAAAGTGTAGCGCAGGGCATCGGTACCAAAGGCGGGAATGCCATCTGGAAATTCCTTGCGGGTTTTTTTGGCAATTTTTTCAGCATCCTGTGGACGCATCAGTCCCTGGGTACGTTTGGCTACCAGGCTCTCCGCGTCAATGCCATCAATCAGGTCAATGGGGTCAAGCACATTGCCTTTTGATTTGGACATTTTCTGACCTTCGCCATCGCGGATCAGGCCATGAATATAGACTTTCTGAAAGGGAATCTGCTCCCTGAATTTCAGTGTCATCATGATCATGCGCGCCACCCAGAAAAAGATAATGTCAAAAGCTGTCACCAGCACATTGGTCGGGTGGAAGGTCTTTAATTCTTCGGTGTCTTGCGGCCAGCCCAGGGTAGAAAAGGTCCAAAGTGCTGACGAGAACCAGGTGTCCAGTACATCTTCATCCTGTTTCAGGGGCAGGTCGGCTGCCAGGTTATATTTCTCACGTACGTGGTCTTCACTACGGCCAACAAACATATTGCCCTGCTCATCGAACCAGGCCGGAATGCGGTGTCCCCACCAGAGCTGGCGACTGATGCACCAGTCCTGCAGGTCACGCATCCAGGAAAAATAAGTGTTCTCCCAGTTTTTCGGAACGAATTCGATATCCCCGTTTTCCACGGCTTCAATAGCGGGTTTGGCGAGACTTTCTACCGCTACATACCACTGATTGGTCAGGTAGGGCTCAATGACCACGCCGCTACGATCACCCCGTGGAACTTTCAGCTTATGATCTTCGATTTTCTCCAGCAGGCCAGCGCTTTCCATGTCCCTGACGATCTGCTTGCGGGCATCGAAACGATCCAGGCCGCGGTAGGCTTGTGGGGCATTCTCGTTAATGGCGGCATCGACAGTGAGTATATTAATAATGGGCAGGTCATGTCGTTTGCCGACTTCGTAGTCATTAAAGTCATGGGCCGGGGTTATTTTCACACAGCCGGCACCAAATTCCGGATCGACATAGTCATCAGCAATAATGGGTATTTCCCGATCGCACAATGGAAGCTGTACGCTTTTTCCTATCAAAGAGGCAAAGCGCTCATCTTCAGGATGCACGGCCAGAGCACTATCTCCAAGCATGGTTTCCGGGCGTGTTGTGGCAATAGTGATGTAGGATTTGCCGTCGGCAGTAGTGGCGCCATTGGTCAGCGGATAGCGGAAATACCAGAAGTAGCCATTTTCTTCTTCAGAAATTACTTCCAGATCGGAAATCGCGGTATGCAGTTTCGGGTCCCAGTTAACCAGGCGATTGCCACGGTAAATAATGTCTTCGTCATATAGGCGAATAAACACTTCTTCAACAGCCTGGGACAGGCCTTCATCCATAGTGAAGCGTTCTCTGCTCCAGTCAATTGATGAGCCCAGTCTGCGTAACTGGCGGGTAATATTGTCACCGGATTCGGCTTTCCATTCCCAGACTTTTTCAATAAATTTTTCCCGGCCCAGATCATGGCGGGTTAAACCGTCGGCCTGTAATTGACGTTCGACAACCATCTGGGTGGCAATGCCGGCATGATCTGTCCCTACCTGCCAGAGCGTGTTACACCCCTTCATACGATGATAGCGAATCAGGGCATCCATAATGGCGTTATTAAAGCCGTGCCCCATGTGCAGACTGCCCGTCACATTGGGAGGCGGTATTGCGATGCTGTAGGCAGGACCCTGGCCGGAAGGCTTGAAATAGCCATTTTCTTCCCAGTTTTGATACCAGGTTTTTTCTATCTCGGAAGGTTGGTAGGTTTTGTCCATTGGATGTAGTTTAACTGCCTGTTTTGGGATATGAGTGACTGTCTGAAAGGCTCGCATTATATCCTGTCACCAAGATATATCCCAATGCGCAAGCCCTGCCGCATGAATTAATTTTGAGTGGTTTGCAGAACTGTAATGGCAGGTGTTGGCTATTCCGGCATGCCAGTTTCAATACCGAGTGATTCCAGGTTCATGCTCACGCCATAATAATTCGCCAGGGCAACCTGATGATCAAAATCCGCTTGCCAGCGTTTCAGTTCTGCCTGCGCAACGGCTTGCTCGCGCAGATTTAGCTGAAAAAAATCACTGAGTCCGGTTTCAAAGCGTCTTGCTTCAGCGTCGGCCAGCTGTCTCGCAGCATCCAGTTCCAGTTCGGCGATGTCTTTCATTTCACGGGCAATCACCCTAACCTAAAGAGGATGATGCTTGAGATCAAAGCCTTTTGCTTTATAGATATTCCAGTGCTCACGCAATTTACTTTTTGCGGCTTCCTGGTTGGGAACGATTTCAGCGATTCGATCAAACTGGTCGTGAAATTCAGGAATCTCCTCGCTGAGGTTTATCAGCAGCGTAGCACTGACTGTGCATGATGTGCCAAAGCCAATAAACACCGGGATTTCCTCGTCGGCATCAAGATCTTCATCCAGACCGACAATAACATGGGGAATAAAGCTTTCCGGCTTGAAGCTCCAGAGTAAATCATCCATATCCTGAGCAGTTTTTTCCGAGTTCGTGTGGATATAAATCTTCATCCCCTGACCCATTGCTTTTTCGCACAGGCGACAGGCAAAAACCATCCGGTCTTCCTGTGCGGGTTGCTGAATGAGATAAAAATCGACCTGGGTCATGGGCTCTGTCTATTTACTCGGAAAAAATTCATCTGCTCTGAGGAATCAGTTATTCAGCAGGTACTCTACCAGTAGCGGTACGGGCCGGCCGGTAGCGCCCTTTTCCTTGCCCTGTAACCAGGCTGTTCCGGCGATATCAAGATGTGCCCAGGGATATTTCTTGGCAAACCGGGACAGGAAGCAGGCGGCGGTGATGCTGCCGGCCTTGGGTCCACCAATATTGGCGATATCGGCAAAATTGCTATCCAGCTGGGACTGGTATTCATCCCAGATTGGCAAACGCCATACCGGGTCATTGACGTCCAGGCCAGTCTGGTAAAGTTTGTCAGCCAATTCATCATTGTTGCTCATTACACCGCTGACTACCGAGCCAAGCGCAACGATAACGGCACCGGTCAGAGTCGCAATATCAATAACAGATTTTGGCTTATACCTTTCTACGTAGGTCAGGGCATCACACAGTACCAGCCTGCCTTCTGCATCAGTATTGAGTACTTCGATAGTCTGACCCGACATGCTGGTTACGATGTCACCAGGTTTGGTGGCGCGACCACTTGGCATGTTTTCAGCACTGGCTATAACGCCAATAACATTAATCCTGGGTTTCAGGGCGCACAGTGCGGCCATGGTACCGAGGACGCTGGCAGCACCGCACATGTCAAATTTCATTTCATCCATGCCGGCACCGGGTTTCAGACTGATACCACCGGTATCAAAAGTAATACCTTTTCCCACTATCACATTGGGTTTGGTTTTTTCGCTGGTACCGTTATATTCCATAATAATCAGGGCAGAGTTTTCATCGCTGCCATTGCCAACAGAAAGCAGGGAGCCCATGCCAAGTCGGCGCATCTGGGCTTCCGACAACACCTTGGTTTTTAACCCTTTGTTGCGTTTGGCAAGCAGCTGGGCCTGCTCGCCCAGGAAAGTAGGAGTACAGATATTACCTGGCAGGTTACCCATTTCACGAGTCAGTGCCATGCCGCTGGCAACCGCAGAACCGATATCGAGTGCTTTTCTGAGTTTGGAGCGCTGGGTTTTGTCCACCAGATAGACATCAACCTTCTTCAGTTCCGGCTTGCTTCCTTTCTTGGACTTGGTCTGGGTATATCGATAGACACTATTCTGCAGTATCTGGGCGATCATTTGTCCACATTTTTCACTACCGGCATTTTTTACCGGTAGATTGATCAGGGTATCAAGTGCGTCCCCAAGGGCATATTTCTTCAGACCCTGTGCCACGCTGTTAATAATCTTGATAAATTTTTTCAAATCAAGCTCACCTTTTTTACCCAGGCCAACGAGAAGCAGTCGTTTCGCGCGGACCCCTTCCGGGTTATGAATAAGCAGAGTTTGCCCGAGAGTGCCACTAATATCGCCAGCTTCAATGATATTGCCCAGCGCCCGATGGGTAAGCTTGTTAACTTCTGCAGTCACTTCGGGTAAAGCCTTGTTCTGGTAAACCCCAAGGATCATGCAGGAAGTAGTAATATTCTGGAGTGCAGCAGTCTTGATTGTGAAATTCATAAATGTTCCGTGTTTGTGAAAATGTGAGGAAAGCGGTGAATGCAAAATTTTACTCTGGCCACTGCCATATATCAAAACACCGTCATCTGGTGTCAGGAAGGGCTGTGTGGTTCAGAGACAGACAGGCAATCATACAGGTGGCTGAGGTCGAAGCGATACTCTAGAATCAAGTTATGATTATTTCACGCTATCTGACACGGCAGATTCTCCAGGTAACAGCGGCAACGACGTTCATATTACTGGCCGTGGTTGTGTTGGGACGATTTCTCAAATACCTGGGGCAGGCTTCCCAGGGAGAAATTGATCCAGCGATTCTGGCCCTGCTAATGACATACCGTATTCCTGAGTTTATTCAGCTTATATTGCCACTGGCACTTTTGCTCAGCATTCTCCTGGCCTATGGCCGAATGTATGCCGACAACGAGATGACGGTATTATCTGCCTGTGGTTTGAGTAGGCGGCGCTTGCTTGGAATGACCTTTATTTCATCAGCACTGGTAGCGCTCACCGTGGCCATACTTTGTTTCATGCTTACCCCAATGGGACTGATTAACACTGATAAATTGCTGGAGGCACAAAAAGAACTGAATGAATTCGATGTTATGGTGCCAGGGCTGTTTCAGAATATTTCCCGCGGACAGCGCACAACCTATAGCGAAGATATCGTTGATGAGCAGATGCAGAATGTATTTATGCATGAAAGCGAAACCGGTCGCATAACAGTGGCCAGTACCGCCATCCCGACTGAGGATGAAGAAGGCGGGCGCTTCGTACTTTTCTCCACAGGGTCCATTTCAGAGAAAAAAGCTGATAGCAATGAAATACAGCTGACCCAGTTTACCGAGATGGGGGTAAGGATTCCAGCGCGGGAAATTACAATTGATGTTGCCGTCGCCGAGCGGGCAATGACGACAACGGCACTGTGGAATTCCGGGGAAGCTTCCCATACTGCTGAACTGCAATGGCGGATTTCGCTGGTACTGATCATACCGATACTGACGCTGATGGCGGTACCACTGAGCCGGGTCAGTCCGCGGCAGGGGAGATTCGCAAAAATGGTGCCAGCTGTTTTTCTTTATATACTATATTTTGGTCTTCTGCTGGTGAGCAGGGATCTGTTGGCGGCAGGTGATATTCCAGAGTTTCTGGGATTATGGTGGGTGCATGCCCTGTTTGGCTTGCTGGGCTGGTTGTTGTTTTCGGACAGGCTAAGGGGCTTGGCCGTTCCCGGGTTTTTAACCAGATGATAAAAATAGACCGTTATATAAAAAACCAGGTATTGCTGGCCATGTTGGTAGTCCTGTTTGTGCTGGCAGGGCTCGATCTGGTATTTGCCCTGGTGGATGAAGTCGGTGAAACCGATGCAAATTATTCCAGTGCCGATGCTATTCGCTATGTGTTGTTTGTTTTTCCCCGCCATATCTATGAACTGTTGCCAATGACGGCCCTTATTGGCTCTCTTGTTGGTCTGGGAATCCTGGCTTCGGCCAACGAACTGGTGATATTGCAGGCTTCAGGCGTAAAGGTTCTGCGCATAGTGTGGGCAGTAATGAAGCCAGCCATTATTGTCATGGCAGTGGGTTTACTGCTGGGTGAATTCATAGCCCCTAAAATGGAGCTCCAGGGAGAACTGGATCGGGCACTGGCGCGCGGCGAGCAGGTTGCCCTTTCCCGCTACGGGCACTGGCAACGAGACCGTAATGAATTTATGCATTTCAATGCTATTGATCCGGATGGGGTGCTCCATGGCATCAGCATTTATTCCTTTACTGAAGAGCAAACCCTGGCATCGCTGGTGAACGCCGAAAGTGCAAGCTTTCAGAATGAATCAGATGGTTACTGGTTATTGGATAATGGTACAGAAATTAACTACAGCAATACGCAGGATATGCCTGCATCACAGGTCGATGTGTTTAAAGAGAAAGTCTGGGATGTGGACCTGAACCCCGATCTGCTTAAGGTACTGATTATTGACCCGGATAAAATGTCGATATCAGATCTTTATCGCTATGCTCGCCGTTTTGAAAACCAGGAACAGGATAGCAGTGCATATTTTCTCTCGTTTTGGAAAAAGGTGATGCAGCCTATCACTACAGCTGCCTTGGTGATTGTTGCGGTGTCTTTTATTTTTGGTCCCTTGCGCTCTGCCACCATGGGTTCAAAAGTCTTTACAGCAATCTGTTTTGGCATTGTTTTTTATCTGGTGCAGAACCTGCTCAGTACAGTAAGCCTGGTCTATCAGCTCAACCCGCTTTTTGCAGTTACCTGCCCGATTGTGTTCTGTCTTTTGCTGGGAGCAGCTTTGCTCAGGCGGGCAGGTTAGTAACTGGACGTTACAGGTTACAAGTCGCGAGTCGCAAGTTACAAGTCACAAGAAAAGTTGCAGGTCGGATAAGGCTTGCAGAGCCGTCATCCGACGCGCCGACTTTGGTTTGAGTTCAAGGAAAGAGGAGGTCGACCTGTTTTTGGAGGGATTATTTCTTTTCCATTAGCGGGACGCTGACGAGTCTGGTATTTGAGACCTTGTCATGGAGCGTCTCTTTTTCTGAATTAAACAGCATCATCCAGTAGCCAATTCCCAACAGCAGCCATGAAACCATTGCCGCGCCAAAACGCACTACTGACTGCGCCACCGTTATAGGCTGGCCCTGCTTGCTCACTACCCGGATACGCCAGGCCTGCATGCCCAGAGTTTGACCGCTGTGGGTCCAGAACCAACCATAGAAAGCCCAGGCACTAACAATCATGGCGGTAAAAGTGATGTTCTTGTATATGGGGTCCAGCACCACAGCCTCTCCTTCCAGAGTACGGGCATTTTCGACACCGAAAAAGGAAAGAATAATAAATGTCACCACCATCCATATGGCAATGACGAGAATGCTGTCATAGGCCATGGCGGCCAGAATTCGCCATAAGGGAGCAGGAGTGTTATTAATTGCCGGAGTTTGTTGAGTCATTGCCAGTGTTACCGTAAATCACTTCTTGTTAAATGTTGATCTACCCATTGTTGGCGTTAAGCCTGCGCTTTTCCGTGTAGATGCCAATTAAATTGCCGCCAAACATGATCAGCGCGCCAAGGATGACGAATACATCCATGCTTTCCTGATAAAGCAGCCAGCCCATGATACCTGCAAGAGGAAGGCGTAAGAAGTCCATTGGAATGACAACCATGGCATCGGCATAGGAAAAGGCCCGGGCAAAGCAGTAATGAGCAGTGATGGCAACAATTCCCATCACTATCATCCATAACCATTCCCTTGTGTCGGGAACTACCCAGATGGCAACAGTCGGAATCACGGTAAGCATGAACTGAATGACGGTGACATAAAAAATAATGTTCAGAGGAGAATTATTCACCACCAGTTTCTTGGTCAGTACATTGGCCAGCGCAAAGCAAACTGCACTAAAAATTACGATGAACATGGCCGGGTCCGGATTACGAAAACCCGGCCTGAGAATAGTCAGCACTCCAATAATACCTAGCACCAGAGTAAGTACACGAAAGCGGTTTATTTTTTCCCCTAGCAACACGCTGGCAATAATTACGGACCAGACCGGCCCTGAAAACTCCAGCGCGAATACTTCAGCCATTGGAATAGAGGCAAGTCCAAAGATCCAGGCGTATTGCGCGATAAGATGTGAGACGCTTCTAACCAGGTGAGTCCCTGGCTGTGCGGTTTTCAGCTGCTTCCACCCACTTCCCTGGAGCAGGGCACAAATCAGTATAAAGCCAACCGCATTGCGCACGGTGATCATTTGCAGGGTTGAGATTGTGCCGGATAATTCCCTGGCAGCGATGGCGAGCATCAACAGAGAACTGAGTGTTCCCAGCATCCAGAAGGCAGCGAGTATAACGGGTGAGCGAATAGCAGTAGACAAAATGATTAGCTTCAGTAGGATGCAGGGATCATGATCAATGAGCTATGCATTGTACTCCAGCAACTATTTTTATTAATCTTTTTTAAATAATGCACTCATTACAGGTACTCCGGTGGATATCAGTTCCTATTTACAACGCATAGATTTTAGCGGCACTGCAGATAATTCCCTGGCGACTCTTGAGCAGATACACCAGTTGCATCCTCGTGCTATTGCTTTTGAAAACATCAATTCATTTGTTGCCGAAAGGGTCAGCCTGGAAGTGAATGATGTATTTGAGAAGCTGGTGAACCATGGCAGGGGGGGGTATTGTTTTGAGCAAAACCTGATTCTGGCAGAAATATTAAAAGCACTGGGGTTTCAGGTCACAGAACATGCCGCCAGGGTGCTCTGGCGATCGCCGGAAAAAACAGAAATGGCCCGCACCCACATGCTGCTCAAGGTGGATATTGCGGAACAATCCTGGATCGCTGATGTGGGCTTTGGTGGTCTCACCATGACAGCCCCATTGCGACTGGATCCCGGGGCTATTCAGAAAACCCCTAATGAAACCTTCAGGATCCTTAAGGAAGGCGATGAATTTACTATTGCCGTCAGTCTCAATGATGGGTGGAAGCAAATGTATGTATTTGATCTGCTTCCCCAGTATCCGGTGGATTTTGAGATGGCCAATCATTATGTGGCCACACATCCGCAGTCACATTTTGTGAATAATCTGGTCATGGCCCGGGTTGATAATCAGTGTCGGCATGCGTTGGAGAACAGAACCTATAACCGCTATATGCTGGAAGGCGGAACCGGTGACAACAGTGGGACAGGGGAAAAGGTTGAAAAGCAGAGTCAGCAGATTGACGATTTCGATCAACTGCTTGAACTGCTGAACAATACTTTTAATGTAGAGCTGGACGAAAATATCAATGTTTCAGCCTTGCAAAAACGCTGGGAAAATTTACCTTAAATGTCTCCAATTCCGCGTATAGACTTGACATTAAAGGCCAAATCACCAAAACTGCGCGCCATGAATAAAGCGATAACAATTATCAAGGGCATTATTATCCAGCGCTAAACGCGGGTTGGATCTTTGATTATTTGTCAGCAATAAATTGAAGAACATTAAATAAACCCGCCACCAGGCGGGTTTTTTCGTTTTAGCTCATGGCCAAAATACCCTGAGCGATATTTGCCAGAACAAACTATATCTTGAGAATGGAGTTTGATGTGACTGAACAGACTGTCACCAGTTCGACAAACCCGGGCAGCCTGCCAGGGTATGTTTCACTTATGGATACAACCTTGCGCGATGGCGAGCAAACCCAGGGTGTGTCTTTCAGCGCCGGTGAAAAACTCAATATTGTTCAGGCCATGCTGGAGTCCCTTGGAGTCGACAGAATAGAAGTCGCCTCTGCCCGCGTTTCAGCAGGGGAGCAGGAAGCACTGCGCAGTATCATCGACTGGGCAAAAAAGCATAAGCTGGAAGGGCGGGTTGAAGTACTCGGCTTTGTGGATTATGACCGCAGCGTAAACTGGATAAGGGAAGCCGGTGGTCAGGTACTGAATCTGCTGGTTAAAGGCAGTGAAAAACATTGCACCAATCAGCTTGGAAAAACCCTTGATGAGCACGTTGAGGATATTCTCAGGACTGTTAACTATGCCAGCGAGCAGGGGCTGCGCGTGAATGCCTATCTGGAAGACTGGTCCAATGGTTACCATGACGACAAGACCTATGTCTTTGCCCTGATGAGAGCCATCAAGGATTGTGGAATAGAACATTTTATGCTGCCCGATACGCTTGGCGTGATGAGTCCTGATGAGGTCTTCTCTGCTCTTTCAGATATGCGCAGAGAGTTTCCCGAGCAGATATTCGATTTTCACCCACACAATGATTATGGACTGGCCACCGCCAATTGTATGGCTGCAGTGAAAGCGGGTATTGCCAACCTGCACTGCACCATGAATTGCCTGGGTGAACGCGCAGGCAATGTCAGTCTGGCAGAGCTTGCCGTGGTACTGCGCGATAAAATGGGCATTGATACCGGTATCGATGAAACCCATTTGCACGATATCAGCACCATGGTTGAGCAGTTCTCCGGAAAATACATTGCCGCCAATATGCCAATCCTGGGACAGGATGTATTCACCCAGACCGCCGGTATCCATGCGGATGGTGATGTGAAAGGCGGGCTTTATGAAACCCGACTCAGCCCGGAACGTTTTGACCGCAAGCGTACCTATGCCCTGGGCAAACTCAGTGGTAAGGCTTCCGTGGTCAAGAATATCGAAGAGCTGGGTATCACACTGTCGGATGACAATCTGAAAAAAGTATTGCAACGGGTGGTCTCCCTGGGGGATTCCAAGGAAACGATCACTGCCGATGATCTGCCTTTCATCATTGCTGATGTACTGGAGAGTAATGACTTCCAGCATATAAAGCTGGTGGAATGCCAGATTCACAGCCAGTACGAAAAACATTCCCAGGTGAGCCTGGTGGTGGAAATCAACGGCACTGAGTATTCTGAAAGCGGAAAAGGCAATGGTGGCTATGCGGCCTTCATCGATGCGCTGAAAAAGATTATGCAGCTGCAGAATTTTGAATTACCGGAATTGCTGGATTATTCCGTGCGCATTCCCCGAGGCGGTAAAACCGGCGCCCTCACCGAATGTACTATCACCTGGGCGGGCGATCATGGCGGCAATGCAGGGAAGAACCTGCGTACTCGTGGTGTTCACTCCAACCAGGTGTATGCCGCGGTGGAAGCCACGCTGCGGATGATTAATACCCGGATGCATAGTGAAACCGAGACGAATTAAAGGCGGATAAAGGAAAGAACCGGATAAAGGATAAAGGAAAAAAGATAAAGGATAAAGGTGGGCAGTTTGCAGAGTCATCTGAAGCCCACCTTTATCCTTTTTCCCGTGTCCCTTAATCCGGAAATTTCGGTAAATTTAGTGGCGAGTTAAAAGTTGAAAAAATAATGAAACAGGAAGATTCCTTGATCGATTTACGCAGCGATACCGTCACCAGGCCGTCACCTGAAATGCGACGGGTAATGGCTGCGGCGCCTGTTGGTGATGATGTGTGGGGTGATGACCCTACGGTTACTCGGCTGGAAACGCTTGCTGCGGAGATGATGGGGACGCAAGCATCGCTTTATGTGGCCAGTGGCACCATGTCGAATCTGCTGGCGATCATCAGCCACTGCCAGCGTGGGGAAGAATATATTGTTGGCCAGGATGCCCATACCTATAAATACGAAGCAGGCGGTGCCGCTGTTCTGGGCAGTGTCCAGCCGCAACCCCTGCAACTGGAACCTGATGGCAGTATTGCCCTGGAAAGAATTCGCGCTACTATCAAGCCCGATGATTTTCATTTTGCCATCACCCGCCTGATGTGCCTGGAAAATACTATTGGCGGCAAGGTGTTACCGATGGACTATATCGAAGCTGCTTCACAACTGGCACAAAGCCATGGACTGCAACATCATCTTGATGGCGCACGCGTATTTAATGCCGCCGTGAAGCTTGGGATAAATGTTCAGGATATTGCCCGCCATTTTGACTCGATTTCAGTGTGCCTTTCCAAAGGTCTGGGCGCGCCGGTTGGTTCGGTTTTGTGTGGCTCCGAAGATTTTATCAAGCAGGCCCGGCGCTGGCGAAAAATGCTTGGTGGCGGCTTGCGTCAGGCAGGGATCATCGCTGCTGGCGGCATCCATGCTCTGGAGAATAATATCGACAGGTTGCAAATTGATCATGATAACGCAGCCCTGTTGGGTAATGAGCTTGCGGCAATTGAGGAGCTGGAAGTAGATTTGGAAAACGTGCAGACCAATATGGTATTCCTGCGCACACGCGATGGAAATTATCAGGGCCTGGCAGATTACCTGCAGGCGCAGAATATTCTCATAGAGGCTGCAGAAAAAATACGTCTGGTGACTCACCTGGATATGAGCAGGGATGATATCCAAACCGTCATCACCAGCATCAAGGCTTACTATGCCAGGTCCGGGGGCAAGGCATGAAGTCATCACAAGAGGAGTTGGTCATGCATCCAATCAGATCATTAGTTGAGATGGAAAGTCATCTTGCATCGATACGACAATCACCTTCTGATGAAGGCATGGTTGAAATGATTGTGTCACGACCCATTACCGGCGGGCGTCAGGTTATGGATAATGCGGATCTGAATATAGCCTCTGGTCTGGTAGGAGATAACTGGGTCAGCCGCAAGGATAAACATACTGCCGATGGCAAGCCTGATCCGGGCAGACAACTGACGCTGATGAATTCCCGCGCAATTAATGCCATAACAGAGTCCGCTGAGCGCTGGCCGGAAGCTGGTGATCAGTTTTTTGTGGATTTCGATCTGAGTGATGAAAACCTGCCGCCGGGAACCCGCCTGGGGATTGGGCAGGCTGTTATCGAAGTGTCACCGTTGCCGCATCTCGGCTGTTTCAAATTTGGTAAACGCTTTGGTAAAGAAGCTAACCAGTTTGTTAATTCAACTGTCGGCAAGACGCTGAATCTGCGTGGTATCAATGCCAGGGTCATAACCTCCGGCGTGGTTGCACCGGGTGATCCCATAAGAAAAATACTCTAGCCTCTTTATTAATCACTACCAGTCCGGCTTTGCGGGAAACCATCCAATGAAACTCTATCATCACGGCTCTTCAGCTTGCGCGGCCAAAGTGCGCTTTGTGCTGGAGGAAAAGCATCTATGCTGGGAAGGACATTATGTGGACATCCTCAAGGGTGAGCAGTTCAACAAGGACTATCTTGCTCTAAATCCAAAAGGGGTTGTCCCGCTGTTGATTGATGGTGAACTGATCCTGCCTGAATCCACAGTCATCTGCGAATACCTGGAAGACAAATACCCTGAATATCCCCTGATCCCTAAAGCGGCGGCTCAAAAAGCGCGCGTTCGGCTCTGGACCAAGGCAGTTGATGAAGAGCTGCATCCGGCCTGTTCCGCAATCACTTATGTGGCATCCCATCGCCATACTATCCTGCGCAATGGCAAAGGTAATTTCGAGGAGTTTGTTGAAAACGGAGATGCAGCCGGTAAAGCTGCGCGACTGCTGAAATGGCAATGGATTCAGGAAGGTGTTAAAGCCCCCGGTGTGGCAGATAAAATCCGCTTATACCTGACTTATCTGGACAAAATGGAGGCGGCTTTATCGGAAAGTGATTGGCTCGTAGGCAATACTTTCACCATGGCTGATATAGCATTGACGCCTTATTTAAACAGACTGGCGGCCCTGGCGATGGAGCCTCTATGGCAAAATGGCCGTCTGCCAAATGTGGAAAACTGGTTTCAACGTATTAAAGCCAGACCTGCCTTTGAGCCGGCGTTTTTGAAATGGATGCCGGCGGAGCTGACTGAAGAGATGTATTCCAATGGCCAGCAAACCTGGCCGGAAATTGAGAAGTTAATTTCCTGAAAAGTTAATATTCCTGTCGGATGACGGCTTGCAGCCTTATCCGACCTAGGTTGCTTACTTGTCAGGAAAGTGGCGCTGACTCGAAATAGCATGGTAGGTCGGATAAGCGAAGCGTCATCCGACAATACGACTACAATTAAGTGCTAATAATGAGCCCTATTAAGCGTTACTGGTTTTCAAAAAAGCGTCTGCCACTTTGTCACCAAAGTCCGAAGTCGACAGCATTGTCACACCAGACCCTTCCTTGGATAAATCAGCCGTGCTGAAGCCATCAGCAAAAACACTTTGCATGGAATGCCATAAATTCTTCGCTTCCACTTCCATACCAAAACTCATTTCCAGCATCATTGCTACTGAGCCAATCATTGAGTAGGGGTTGGCGATATTTTTGCCGGCTATGTCGGGCGCAGAACCGTGGGAGGGCTCGTAGTAGGCTTTTTTGTCACCCATGCAGGCAGAAGGCATCAGGCCAAGTGAGCCGAGAATACCGCCACCCTGGTCTGACAGGATGTCACCGAACATGTTTTCCATCACCATGGTGTCAAACATGGTGGGTTTCAGGCACAGGTATGTGGCCGCAGCATCCACCAGAATATTAATGACTTCCACTTCAGGGTAGTCAGCATGGACTTCTTCCATTACCTCATTCCACAGCACGCTGGATTTCAGTACATTGCTCTTGTGAATATTGTGCAGGACTTTCTTGCGCTTCATTGCCGTCTTGAAAGCCACCTTCATGATTCGTTTAATCTGGTCTTCATCATATTCAAGGGACTCAGTGACATAACGTCGACCATCTTCATTGATGCCGGTTTCCTTGTGACCAAAATACAGGCCGCCCACCAACTCACGGATCATCATGATGTCGATGCCTTCACCGATGATTTCAGGTTTCAAGGGAGAAAAATGCGCCAGCCCCTTGGGCAGGAAAACCGGGCGGAAATTGGCATAGGTATTGTAGCGACGGCGCATCGGTAGCAGGGCACCACGTTCCGGCTGCTCGTCAACCGGGATTTTCTTGGATTCCTCATGACTCAGGCCAATGGGGCCTTTCAGAATGGCGTCGGCGTCATCACAGACTGCCTTGGTTTGATCAGGAAATGCACTACCACATTCGAACCAGGCGCTGGCGCCAAAGGGGGTGTGGACGAGGTCAAAAGTCACGTCATTGCGTGCTTCGACGAGTTTGAGAATTTTAACCGCTTCGGCCATTATCTCGGGACCGATGCCGTCTCCATCCAGAAGGGCTATTTTATAGCTTGTCATGGGAGCTCCAGCTGATGATTCGGGTGTTTGAAAAAGCGCGCTAATGTACC
>Ga0181595_10000433_pt1 | contig 46136 bp, 48 predicted proteins | sample 041ome_7_FD_145604 | JGI IMG/M metagenome (GOLD analysis project Ga0181595, IMG submission 145604) | Coastal salt marsh microbial communities from the Groves Creek Marsh, Skidaway Island, Georgia - 041401AS metaG (spades assembly) | ecosystem: Environmental > Aquatic > Marine > Intertidal zone... | reverse complement strand
ATCGTTGCGATCAACCATTTTGTCACTGACACTGATGCCGAGGTTCAAGCGCTTAAAGATTTTGTTGCTGCACAGGGCACCGAGGCTGTTCTGGCAACACATTGGGCAAATGGTAGTGAGGGCACTGTTGATCTTGCGAATAAAGTTGTCGCTCTGATCGATGGAAACCCATCACAATATGCGCCGCTATACCCGGCTGAAATGCCGTTGTTCGAAAAGATCGAGACGATTGCCAAGAAAATCTACCGTGCTGATGAGGTGCTGGCTGATTCGAAGATCCGTGACCAGCTGAAACAGTGGGAAGCCCAAGGCTATGGTGATCTGCCGGTGTGTATGGCAAAGACCCAATATAGCTTTACCACCGACCCTAATCGTCGGGGGGCGCCAACCGGTCATAGCCTGCCAATTCGTGAGGTTCGTTTGTCGGCCGGAGCCGGATTTGTTGTGGTGATTTGTGGTGATGTTATGACCATGCCAGGCCTGCCGCGGGTGCCGTCAGCCGAGACAATTCGGATTAATGAGAATGGTTTGATTGATGGCCTATTTTAGGGTTGATCTGCCGCGAAAGTCTCATAGACTTTAATGATATCAATCTAATGTTCTAGGGGGAGAACTTTAATGATACGCAAGATTCTTGTGCCAGTTCGGGGCGATGGTAAGGGCGACAATGTTCTTGCGCACGCGGCTGCGTTGGCGCGAGGTTTTAATGCGCACATTAAAATCACCCATTGCCGCGCAAAGCCGGAAAATCTATTGCCTTTCGGGGTACCGATTCCGGCTGCGCTTCGGGCTCAGCTTGCCGATAGCACTAGTCAGGTGTTCGATATTGAGGAGGCGGGACTTCGTGATGAAGTTCTCGCGCTGAGTAAAACCTTGAACATCCGCTTGTCAGACACAGCAGACGGGAAATCGGTAACGGCAAGTTTTGTTGAAGAAGCCGGGCGTCAAATTGACGTGATCGGACATCACGGGCGGCTTGCTGATATTATTGCTGTGGCGCAGCCTGATATTGACCGTAACCTTGGGGCTAATACACTAAAGGCTGCACTGTTTAATACTGGGCGGCCGGTGTTGATGTGTCCTGAGGCAAAAAAGCCCATCCCTGAAATTCTTGGTAAAAATATAACGATTGCCTGGGATGGGTCGCGTGAGGCGTCGCGGGCAGTAACAAGCTGTCTGCCATTACTTGTTGCGGCAAAATCAGTGTCAGTTCTGACCGTTAAGTCAAAACCGGTCAGTGTAAAGCCTGACGAATTGCAAGATTACTTATCTGCGCATGGCATTGCGGCTGATGTCGTTGAAATCGAAACCAAGTTACAAACGGCACAGGCGCTTTTGGATAAGTCGGCGGCACTTGGCGCCGATCTTATGGTGCTTGGCGCTTACAGTAAACATCATGATTTAGAGAGGTTTTGGGGTGGCACTACCCAATATATCGTGGATCACGCAACGATCCCGGTGATTATGACGAATTAGGTGTCGGCTCAGCAAATGTTGGGTAAAAATCATTAAAAGCCATCGGGTTAGAAGAATGGCGTGGGGTATGGAGAGGTTCTTCATACAAAGGAAACCAAAGGAGGAGACTATGAAGTCTATCAAAAAACTTTTTATTGGAGCAGTTGGAATGGTCTTGGCGGCAACGTCAATTTCAGGTGCAGCTGTTGCCGGTGGCCATGGCTGGGAGCCAACCAAACCAATTGATTTTATTATTATGGCTGGTAAAGGCGGTGGTGCCGATAAGATGGCGCGCTTGATGCAGGCGATTGTTGAAAAGGAAAACTTGGCAAACCGTCCGCTTGTTCCAACCAACAAGTCTGGTGGTTCGGGTGCAGAGGCACTTATTGCCGCCTCAAAAGCCAGCGATCCAGATCATACGATTATGGTTACATTGAACTCTTTCTACACAACACCACTGCGTCAGCCTGGTCTGAAAATTGACAGCATGAGTTTTGCTCCGGTCGCGCGTATGGCCGAGGACACATTCCTGTTGTGGGTTCATAAGGATAGTGGCCTTAAATCATTCCAGGAGTTCCTGACAAAGGCAAAGGCTGATGGGAACAAATGGGTTATGGGCGGAACTGGTAAAAACTCTGAAGACAACATCATCACTGACTTCTTGAATGACACTTACGGTCTTTCAATGAAGTATATCCCATATAAGGGCGGTGGAGCTGTTGCGAAGCAGGTTGCTGGTAAGCAGCTGAATTCATCAGTAAACAATCCATCAGAGGCGCTTGGATTCTATGAGTCAGGCGATATGGTACCACTGGTTGCTTTTACAAATAGCCGTCTCCCGATGTTCCCCAATGTTCCAACCTTGGGTGAAGTGTTTGCCGGTGGTAAGCAGGCTAAATGGTCTTATTTCATGCAGCGTTCTGTTGTAGGTGCGCCTGGCATGTCTGAGAAGGCACAGGCTTATTACACTGATTTGTTTACAAAGGTTTACAACTCAGCTGATTGGCAGAAGTACAAAAAAGATAAGTCTTTGATGGGCGATTTCATGGCAGGTGATGAGCTTAAAGCCTATTGGAAAGGGCAAATTGCTAACCACGAAAAAATCTTGAAAGCATCGGGCGCAATTAAATAGCGTTATAAAAAATAAAATATTGAGAGGAGTTTTGAGTTATGCGTAGAGCAGAAATAATAACAGCATTTATCTTGGGAATCCTCTCAATATACTTCATGTGGAAGTCGGGGGAAGCACCAGAGTGGAACCCTGACATTGCCAGATTTGATAATATCTGGATGATCGAAGGCGAGGGGCCTGGTAGCGGGTTTTGGCCTTTCTGGTTGTCCGCAATAATGCTGATCTGTTGTATCTGGATTGGTGTTAACTGGTATCGTAGAACATCGCCTCCATCGCAGTCTGAAGAAGAGTTTTTGGATGGATATGGTCGGCGCATGCTTTTAGTCGTCGGCGGTGGATTGCTTGGCTTTCTGATCATGATTGAGATTGCTGGCTTTTACGGTGCAATTATGTTGTTCATGATTTACTACGTGCGCTTTTTGGGGCGTCACACATGGTGGGCGACATTGTCTATTGCTACGGGTTTGGTCGTCACCAGCTTTTTCTTTTTCGACATCGCAATGCGCATCGTGCTTCCAAAAGGGTATTTGGAACCGCTGTTCATTCCTTTGTACGATATTTTTCTATAGTTGCCGCGTCGTTAGCTGAGGATTACTGAAATGGAAATTATAGCATCGCTAATGCAGGGTATTTTGATTGCGCTTGAGCCGATCAATCTTGGTCTTGCCATCATTGGTGTGATTGTTGGCTTGTTCGTTGGGGCAATGCCTGGCTTGGGTTCGGTGAACGGTGTTGCAATCTTGCTGCCATTTACCTTTGTTATTCAGAGTTTTACTGGTGGTGCAACGTCACCAATGATCTTTCTTGCGTCGATTTACTATGGGGCAATGTATGGCGGTGCGATCTCGTCGATCACGCTGGGCATTCCCGGGGCGTCGACCGCGGTTGCCACAACCTTTGATGGGCGCCCGCTGGCTTTGGCCGGCAAGGCCCATGTCGCACTGGTTGCCGCTGCTCTCGCCTCGTTTGCAGGCGGCACGATCTCAAATGTCATGTTCACCGCCTTTGCACCTTTGCTGGCGACTGTGGCGTTGTCATTTGGTGATCCGGAAGTCTTTGCACTGATGCTGTTGGCCTTTGCGACCTTCGTCGGTCTTGGTGGTGACGATATTCCAAAGACGATTTTTTCAATCTGCATAGGTTTGGTGCTGGCAACAGTAGGGTTCGATGTGGTGTCTGGCGAGCCTCGCCTGGTGTTCTTTGATATCACCGGCTTTTCGCATGGCATCCGCTTCCTTGTTCTGGCGATTGGTGTTTACGGTATTGGTGAAATGCTGTGGACAATCAACACGTCACGCTATGGCTCATCTATGACTAATGTAGACGTTACCGCGCGTGCGATCATTGATGCGATCAAGGAATTCCGTCATGCTTGGCGTGGAACAGTCATTGGTTCTTTTCTTGGGTTTTTTGTCGGTATTTTGCCGGCGGCCGGTGCGACTCCTGGGTCTTTGATGGCCTATGGTGTGGCAAAGTTAACCTCAAGCGATCCAAAATCATACGGCAAGGGTGCAGTGGATGGTGTTGCAGCGCCCGAAGCCGCGAATAACTCGGCGTCGACAGGGGCAATGTTGCCAATGATGACACTTGGTATTCCAGGCTCGCCGACAACGGCGGTTTTGCTTGCCGGTATGGTTATCTGGGGTCTCCAGCCCGGACCATTGCTATTCGCCAACCAGCCAGATTTCGTTTGGCCGCTGATCGGGTCTTTTTACATCTCAAACGTTGTTGCGGTGTTGATCAATCTAGCCTTTATTCCGGTGTTCCTGTGGATGCTTCGGATGCCATTTACCATTCTGGCGCCGTTGATTTTTGTGCTGTCACTTGTTGGTACATATGCGGCATATCAGGATATGTTTGATGTGTGGCTGATGGTGCTTGTTGGTGTTGGTGCGTTCTTCTTGCGCCTGCTGGATTATCCGGTTGCACCCGCCGTGCTGGCGATTGTTCTGGGGCCGATTGCCGAACCTAAATTGCGGCAGTCGCTACTGTTCTCTGATGGTGACATCATGATCTTTTTCAACCGGCCAATCGCCGGGCCGATCACGGTAATTGCCATCGTGCTAATCCTCTTGCCATTGTTCAAGCTGATCCGTGACAAGATGAGGCAAAGCGTATAACACCAAAAAGGGGCACTCCGGTGCCCCTTTGTTTTTTGGCGTTGATTGGATCGCGTAAGATGGATCAAAAACCAGAAATTAGGGATGATGAGCATCACGCATGGAACCCCGGTCTTAGTTCCAGCCTGCCGACACGGCTATTGCCACTAATCACGCTGTTTCGGCCAGAAAATAGTGAAGTCGGTTATCAGCCGGCAAAGGAGGCAGCTGATTTCTGCGGCCTCGCGGTTGAACAGCTATGTGCCCTAAAGGTCGAACGCCTTGTTGTGCATGAGGTTTTAATACGGGTTACTGCGGATTTGTCTGTACCTGATGGGCCGAGTTATGAATATCTCGGAATTCAGCTGCGCGGTATGGTCGACCGTATTTATCGCCATTATATTCTTCCCGAAATGGATCGCGTCAAAGCTGATTTTGCTTTTGTGAAGCAACGCGCCAACGATAAAATTTGCCAACTTGTTGATGAGATTTATGCGTTTGAAACCCCGCCGCAGCCGCCAAAGCAGCGGTTTTTGAATTTTTGGAAAAAAGCGCCGAAATCGCCTGCATCAAACACAACACCGCCGGAACTTCAGGCGCTGGATAAATTGCGCCAGCAGGTAACACAGGCCGATGATTTTACGGCCGCCTGTATGGCTGCCCTCATCAGCGTTGTCAGTGGCATTCTGGGAAAACAGGGGCGAATTGTCACTGACCGGTCGTTGATTGCGCAGCTCGCGCTGAGAGTTTTTTGCAATGATCAAGGCAGTGCAGAAATTGGCCGGTTGATTGCGCCGATTTTTGAGACAGCGGCAAAGGCTGAAGGCTATCGCTTTTTGCCAGCGCAAAGCGAGCCGATTGTGATGAACACCAAAGGTGCCTCTGCCGCGGGCAAAAGCACGATCCGGCCACAGCAACGCTTGCTGGCCGAACGGATGGGAGTGCCATGGGAGGATTTTGCCCTTATCAGCCCTGATTACTGGCGAAAATATCTGTTGGATTATGACAGTCTTGGTGCCGATTACAAATATGCGGCGATGCTAACCGGGCGTGAGCTGGAATTTGTCGACAAAAAGCTAGATCGCTATATGGCGCAAAAGGCGATAACCAAAACGGTTCCACATCTGCTGATTGACCGGTTTCGGTTTGATAGTTTCAAAATTGATAGCGAGGGTGATTATAAAAGCACGTTGCTGAGCCGGTTTGGGTCAACCGTATTTTTGTTCTTTGCGATTACACCGCCGCCCGCAACGGTTGAACGGGCGTGGCAGCGGGGGTTAACAACAGCACGCTACAAAGCTGTTGATGATTTGCTTTATCATAATATTGAGGCATTTACCGGTATCCCCGAGCTGTTCTTCTCGTGGATGTCGATTACTGACAAAAACATTTATTTCGAATTTTTGGATAATGACGTGCCTTTGGGTGATTTGCCGAAAACAATTGCCTTTGGGCGGAACGGATTAATGACGGTTCTCGATCCGGTTGCCTTGTCTAACATTGATCGGTTTAAAGAGGTTAATGTCGCGGCAACTTGCCCTGAGGACGTGCTTAACCCCGAATGGACGCCAAGTTTTCAGTTCTTGCGGCAATGTATTGAGGCCTTGCCAAAGTTGGAATTTGCCGATCAAGCCAGCGCGGTAATTTATGGGCGTATTGAAACGGCGGATTGGGTGTATAAAAACGCCGCTGCCAAGCCGCAGAATGATGCGGCTGATCAGGGATTAAATGCGATCGGATGGGACGCCAATCCATCACCGCAACCCTTGCCGGTCGAGCGGCTTGATATTGATGCTGCAAAGCGGGTGACGCTGGGCGCATGGGGCGGCATATCAGCCAATCCCGGGATCGCCGATTAACCCGATATTTCGGCAGATATTATTGCGCAAGGGTTATTATATAATTGACGTTTAACGCGCAATGGTGAAACGTTTATAGGCTCGCTTATGCTTTTTCCGTGGCGAAAAGGTGGAGGCGACAACCATATGAAAAGTCTAGCTTTAAACTGTTGGTTAGGGGGAGAACATAATGCGTAAAATTCTAAAAAAGGCGCTTGTTTATTGTGCATCTGCAATGATGGCGCTCAGCGTGGCCGGCGCGGCGCAAGCTGGCAAGATTCGTATTGCCTTGGCAGAAACACCATCGGATGAATTGGCAGCGTTTTTCGTTGCACTTGATCGGGCCAAGGCAAACGGTCTCGAATATGAATGGACGGCTTTCTCGGATGAAGAGCTGGCGATTCAAGCGATCTTGAGCGGGCAGATGGATATCGGCTTTGGTACGCCCTATTCAGTCATGCAAAAATCAAAGGCACCAATCCGGATCATTTACCAGCTGTCTAAGCTGAAATTCTTTCCGGTAACGTCGAAGAAATACTCAAAATTGGAAGATCTGAACGGCGAGCCGATCATGCTTCATTCGCGTGGCGGTGGCACTGAGTCAATTGCCAACGTCATTGAAGACAAATTGAATATGAAATTTGGCAAACGTTCATATGTTCCGGGATCATCAAACCGGATCGCTGCGTTGATTGCAGGCCAAACTGATGCAACTATTGTCGATTTGTCAAATAAAAACAAACTGGTAAAGCTTCACGGCAATAACTTTAATGTGCTGCCAATGTTTGATGTGGACGCCAGTGACGAGGCATTGTTCGCAAATCTGAACTGGATCAAATCGAACAGCAAAGATGTTGATATCTTTGTAAAGGCACTGGTCAGCGTTTATCAGGATATGGCCAAGGATCCGACAATTATTCGCCGTGAAACCGACCCAAATGGGCCAATTGGTCAGTTGCCGAAAGAAGTTCTGGACGGGCTTGACCAGTTTTACACCGATGCGGTTGCCGGCGGTCTTTACGATAAGAACGGTGGCGGCATGAAGGCGGCAAAGGCTGATATGGAATGGTATTCGAAGGCGGGTCAGCTAACCGGTGATCTTGCATCGTTGAATATCGATGATTTCTGGTACATGGCACCGTTGAACGCGGCAGCGCAATAAACCGTAGCCTCTATATCGCGCGGCATTAGCCGCGCGGTAGATTTTGCACAAATCTGTGTAAACCCTGCTTTGAATCGTCACTAGCACCAACGGTGCTAGTGATTATTTAGGGTAAAAATTATATAAATTACAACGATATTCCTGATGAAGTGAGTGCAATGCGCTATAGATCAATTCTATTAAAATGCCTCTCGGCACTGATTGTTTTCGGGTCGTGGGAGATTGCTGGCCGTGTTCCGGTTAGTTTTGCGTTTCCAACCTTTCTGGAATCGATGGCAGCGCTATGGGTGTTGATTATTGAGGGCACTTTATTTGTCGCTTATGCAGAAACACTGAAACCACTCGTTTTAGGTGTTTTGATTTCTGGCGTTCTGGGGATCGGTATTGGTCTATGGGTCGGGCTTAGTCGCAAATTTGACTGGCTTGTCTCGCCAATCTTTGTGGTGATGCAAACCGCACCTCTTGCAGCCCTTATTCCACTGTTGGTTATGGCCTACGGGATCGGGCTTACCTCAAAGGTATTTGTGGTCTGTATCATGGCAATGCCGGTGATCGTTCTGAATACTGGCGGCGCGGTACGCAATACGCCGTTATCGATCAAAGAGATGGGGCATGCTTTTCTGGGCACGCGAAGTGATATTGTCTTGAAAATCATTTTGCCCGCCGCATCGCCGATTATTTTTGCTGGCTTACGGCTTGGTGTATCTGCCGGGTTTATTGGGGCGATTTTGTCAGAACTCAAAATCACACCAACCGGAGTTGGTGATATTATCACCTACAGCCGGTCAATTGCCGATTATCCAACAATGTATGCGGCAATCCTGTCGATTATCCTCCTTGCTGTCATTTTCCTTAACCTTCTGGAACGGTTGGAAAAAACATTATTTGGTGGCCTAAATAAGGGCTATATCACTGATTAAACATAAGAATGGAAAGATATTAATGTCTGCCAACACGAAAACTACTGACAATGCTGTTAGCGTCCGAAATGTTTATAAAAACTATGGCGATGTTCAGGCTTTACATGACCTAACCTTGGATTTTCCGCGTGGTCAGTTAACGTCGTTACTCGGGCCTTCGGGGTGCGGTAAGACGACATTGCTGAAGATTATTGCCGGTCTTCTGCCCGCCACTAGTGGTGAGATTCTGGTCAATGGTGATCCGGTGTCTGGTCCGGGGCCGGATCGCGCCTTTGTGTTTCAGGATTTCGCGCTGCTACCGTGGGCAACGGTCCTCCGCAATGTTGCATTCGGCCTCGAGCTGAGGGGAGTTGCCAAATCCGAGCGTGAGGCGATTGCGGAAAAATACATTGCCGACGTTGGGCTAAAGGGGTTCGAGAACAGCTATCCGCATGAGCTGTCTGGCGGTATGCGTCAGCGGGTCGGCCTTGCACGGGCCTTGAGTGTGGACGCTGAGGTATTGTTGATGGACGAGCCATTTTCGGCTGTTGATGAGCAAACCCGCCGTAAATTTCAGGAAGATTTGCTTGGGCTTGTGCAGAATGAAAACAAAACCTTCCTGTTTGTAACCCATTCGATTGAGGAGGCGGTTTATGTGTCAGATCAGATTGCGATCCTGCTGCCGCGTCCTAGCCGGGTTTCAGAAATTATTCGCCCGTCCGGGTTCCGCCATAAAGACAAAGATAGTATCCGCCGCGACGCTGAATATCTTGATATTGTTGACCGGATTTGGTCTTCGCTTCGAACCTATGTCGAATAGGGGGCTAGGATGAAAATTTTTGGTTATGAATTGCCGGGCATGTCATCGCTGATCCTGTGGGGGCTTTTGTGGGAATTGGTCGGCCATCTCGAACTGACCTTCTTTTTGCCACCATTGTCGGCAATCTTCCAAACGCTGATGGAAATTGGAACCACCAAGGTGTTTATCAAGGCGCTAAGCGATACAGGCTATGCGTTTATTGTCGGCACAATGTCGGCGATTATCATCGGCATTCCGGTGGGGATCTTGATGGGCAAGAACCGTTTCATTGATGAATTGTTACTGCCATGGGTCAATATGTTCCTAAGCGCGCCATTAACCGCGCTGGTGCCTGTTTTGATGGTGCTTTTCGGTTTTGGTTTGAAAGCTATTATTATCACCACAGCGCTGTTTGCGATCTGGATCATCGTGCTGAATGCGCGCGCTGGTGTTTTGCAGATTAACCGATCCCTTGTCGAGATGGCGCATTCCTTTGGCGCGTCACCAAAAGATGCCTTTTTCAAGATTTATTTTTGGGCGGCGTTGCCGGAAATTCTGGGTGGTGTGCGGATTGGATTTATCCGTGCGGTCAAGGGTGTTATTATCGGCCAATTATTGATATCTATTGTTGGGTTCGGCGCGTTGTTCGAACTCTATTCTGCAAATTTCCTGATGAAGCATTTCTGGGCAGTGCTGCTTGTACTGTTTGCGCTGGCTTTCATTATTGCAGAGTTTCTGGCCTATCTGGAACGCCGTGTTGCATATTATGCGGCACGCCGGTCCGCCTGATCTTTTTGCTTTGTTATTGGTAAAGAAGGAATTTCCAAAATGACGAATTATGTAATTGAACCGCCAAAACAGGTGACTTTGCCGGTTCGGGGCAGCGATGCTGAATTTCCGGTGCGTCGGATTTACTGCATTGGCCGGAATTATGCTGATCATGCCATTGAGATGGGCCATGATCCGGATAAAGAGCCACCGTTCTTTTTCCAGAAAAACGCTGAAAATGTTGATACCAGCGGTGAGTTTCCCTACCCGCCGCAGACCAGTGACGTCCATTTCGAGATGGAAATGATTGTAGCACTGAAAAGCGGCGGCGTTGATATTCCGGAAAAGGATGCGCTGGATCATGTTTTTGGGTATGGGCTGGGGCTTGATATGACGCGCCGTGACTTGCAAGGTGAGGCCAAGAAAATGGGGCGTCCTTGGGAAATCGGAAAAGCCTTTGAGAGATCTGCGCCAATGAGTGAGCTGGTGCTGGCCAGCGAGACAGGTCATCTGGATCATGGCCGTGTTGCTCTTGAAGTGAATGGCGAGCTGCGCCAAGAGGGTGACCTGAACCAAATGATCTGGAAAGTGCCAGAAATGATTTCGTATCTTTCGCGCTTTTATGACATTGCAGCAGGCGACCTGATCATGTCTGGCACACCGGCCGGTGTTGGCCCGATCACGCGCGGTGATGTAATGGTAGGCACCGTCGACGGCTTAGGTTCCTTTACCATTACCGTCGTTTAAACCTAATGTGGGGGCGGTTCTAGCTAATTGACAGAACCGCGCCCATTCCCGCAGCAGCATGCTCTAGCATGTGGCAGTGAAACAGCCATAAACCCGGATTATCCGCGCGGAAGACAAGGCTGATACGTTCTTGCGGCTGCATCAACCATGTATCACGCTGGCCTGATGGCAGGGCGATGGTCGGGTCGTCGGATAATACCCAGAAATGATGCCCGTGAAGATGCATAGCGTGCTGCCACGCGGTGTCGTTGTAAACGTCAATAGATACCAGTGAATTCAGCTCAATTTCGGCCATTATCTGGCGATAATCACCGACCGCACCGTTAAAGGCCCAGAGTTTTTTATGATTTTGTGCCAATTCACGCAGTGGCTTTTCTTCGCCATCAAATAATGCTGATTGCAAATTACCCATCGCGCCCCCCTGCATGTGGATCGGGATCCGCCGCACGTTGTTTAAAGACGGCAGTTTGGGTGGCGCTGGCAGAGTGAGTGCGGTTTTAGCACGTTCTGATGTGCCCAATGATGATACACCAAGCGCTGGGTCGACGTTAATCGTTCCCGCAGGATAAGGCTCACCAGTGCTGACCTCGGATAGAGTGAGGGTGCCGCGATCCATGTCGAGAAAAACATCGGCGCGCTGTGCTGGTGCCAGAATAATCCTATTGATCTGTTCTGGCAGGCAGACCGCCCCATCAAGCGCGACAAGCGTCGCTTGAGTATCGTCGAGCTGGATCGTCATCACCCGCGCATTGGCTGCGTTAATCATCCGTAACCGGATCCGCGCCTTGTCCTTTACCTGAAAGCTGGGGGCGGATAAGCCATTAACCGTCAGCCAATTGCCAAGTCGTCCGGCGTGCGACCAATCATGCAGGCTGCCCAGCGAGGCCTGATGGATCTGACCATCATTATCTAGCCGCCAATCATCAATCATCAGGCAAATATCATGGTCGACTGGTGGGTCACCATCATCATCAATGATCAACGGGCCATAGAGCCCGCGTGCCACCTGTTCCCACCCCATATTATGCGCATGATACCAGTAGGTGCCGCTGTCTTTCAGTGGGAATTCATATTCGAATGTCTCGCCCGGCTCGATCGGGGCCTGGCTCAGGTCAGGAACGCCGTCCATCTCGCTAAGATTACGGATCCCATGCCAGTGAATTGTTGTTGGAACGTCCAGATTGTTGCGAACCGCAGCGCGCAGGATATCGCCTTTGCGATAACGCAGCATCGGCCCCGGGCAAGATTGGTTGTAAAGCCATAGATCGGTATCGGGCTGACCGGCACCGGCAATGTTCAATCGTGTTTTGCCAGCAGTGATCTGGGTTTGGCGCGGTGCGGCAACCGCCGACAATGATAGGGACGGTGCCACCAGAGTGCTTGATGCCCCCGCCGCAGCGAGGGTTAAAAAATGACGACGTTTCATATTATTCTGATATCACCGAAGCCGAGGGTTGGCGATGAAAAATTGCGACTGATGGGCAATTTGCCGCATCTGTCGTAATTGGCGAAAAACAGGAATAGGGTGAACGTTCCCTAATGCGCTGGGCTGGCATTTGGAAAAAATAAGGGTCGGTTCTTGTACTGAAAGGCTGTTATTGCGGCCTGACCCATGTCCGATAATAGCCATTTGGCAAACCTGCGGGATAAGGCGTCCTTTACAGTGGGGCAATGGTCTTTACTGACGATTACGATGCCGTATTGATTGAACAATGCAGGATCACCTTCAAACAGGATTTCGTGATTGGCTTTATTGCGGAATGTCAGCCATGTTGCGCGGTCGCTAAGTGTGTAGGTATCTGACTGCACCGCAAAATTCAGTGTGGCGCCCATACCGAGGCCGGTTTCTAAATACCATTTTCCGCTGGCGTCTTTCGTTGATATGCCCGCCATGTTCCAAAAGCGGCGCTCGGCTTTATGCGTGCCGCTATCATCGCCGCGCGAGGCAAATCTGGATTTGGTATTGGCGAGTTTTTGAAATGCTTCGATGGTAGAATTGGCGGTGCGGATGTGGGCGGGGTCACTTTTGGGGCCAACCATCACAAAATCATTATACATCAGATTGTAACGCTGGCTGCCAAAGCCCTTTGCAACAAATTCTTCTTCATCAATTGTTGAATGAACAATCACCATATCAGCGTCGCATTTTTCTGCATTGCGAAGCGCTTGCCCGGTGCCAACGGCAACAATCCTTACTTTAATGTCCTGCTCAGCCTCGAATAGTGGCAGTAAATGTTCATATAGCCCCGAATTCTGGATCGATGTGGTCGATTGCACAATTATGAAGGGTGTTGCTGTCGCCGGGCTAGCAGCAAAAAAACTGGCAGCAAAAAAGCTGGCAGCGATGATCAACTCCCGCAACATCATTAGGCGCGTCATCAATGGGCGCGACATCAATAAAAGACGGCCAAAGGCTCTATTGGGGCAAAAAGCGGGTGACAGCATCCTATTCTTTTATTGGAGATTTACCGGTGTTGCAAACCGCATATTTGGTTTTTCGTATCGCATCGCCTATCAATATTAGGCTAGATTATGATTTCGCGAATATTTCGACGAGGGAGGCCATTTTTGACCGCAACAAAAAAAATCAGGCATGTGGCTAAGGAACCGGGGGTACGCACAAAACTATTCATCGCTGATGAAACGATTGGTGTTGGCAAGATTAATTTACTGGCCTTGGTTGGCGATGTTGGGTCAATCAGCGCTGCTGCGCGTCAGATGGGGATGAGCTATCGCCGCGCATGGTTTTTGCTTGATTCGATGCAAAGTGGGTTTCGTGACCCCTTGTTCGTTACTGAACGTGGGGGGTCTAACAGGGGCGGTGCCAAATTGACCCCGCTTGGCGAGGAATTGATTCGTCGCTATCGCGCGCACGTGGCGCTAGTTGATAATCAGTCGGCCGATATATTGGCGTGGATGACGGCGGTTCAGGTTAGTCATAATGATGGCTAGAGGGGTCTAAGTAACGCGAACCTGTGTTGCAACGGCTTCATCTGGTGAAAAAAAGCTGTTACAATGTCCCGATTAACCCGTTACCAAGGATCCTACCACAATGAAATTTCCACCATGGCACCAGCGGCCTGATGTTTTTGATCCCACAATGCACCGCGAAGGGATTTTAGATAGTCAGGCGTTTCTGCGCGTTGCCGATCAGTTTATTTCCCTAGCTAACCAGCGAAATAAGAAAATTGATTCGACTGAACTGCAAATGGTAATGCTGTACGCAGCGGCGCGTTATGCGGCACATGTTGGTAAAAACGTCCTTGGTGTCGAGGAGCAAGAAGAATTCGTTCAGCACATGGCAGCGCAATATACGGATATGCTGCGCGAGCACATGGCCGATCCGACCGTCTAGCGGGGTGACTTGATATTTTGCGCGCGATTTATTTGAGTATTATCACCGTTCTTTTGGGTGGTGGCGTGGGCCCAATCTCTGCTGCCGAGGCCAGCACGAGTGTAGAACGCGGGCGTGAAATCGTGCGCCAGCATTGTACGCGCTGTCATGTGATACCGGGCATTAACCCTTATGGTGGCATCGGGTCGACGCCATCGTTTTCGGCGATGAAATGGCTGGATGATTGGGCGTATCGTTTCGAAATATTTTACCAATTGCCGCCGCACCCATCACTGGTTCGCATTGAAGGCGTAAGCGAAGAGCGAAGCCAATCCTTGCCGGCCTTTAGCAAGGAAATCATCCTCAAGCTTGAAGATGTTGACGATATTCTGGAATTTGTAAAAACCCTGAAAACACCTGAATAGCGGGTGGATCGGGGATATTAGCCACATTGTGGCGTGACGTGGCGGTTTTGTAATTTGCAATCGCCTCAATTTGAACGGGAAAGATAATGACCAAGGACCAACGAGACGAGATGACTGCCAGCGAAGTGGCAATGCGGAAATTTTTAAAGCAGCTTGGCGTCACGGCGCATCAAGAGCTTGCTGCGGCGTTGGCGAAGGCGGTGGCTGATGGCAAGATTGCCTCAGGCGCCGAGCTGGCGGTGACGGCACGCGTTGAAATTGCAGATTTGCAGTTCACTCATGACGTCACAGCAAATTTGGTGGCACCTGAGTAAATGGCCGCTTTAACCGAAGATGTGATTCTGGCAGCCCTTGCCAGTGTAATGGATCCATCGCAAGGCAAAGATATCGTTGCGCTTGGCATGGTGAATGGCCTGCAAATCAAGGATAGCAACATTATCTTTGCCCTAGAGGTGCCAGCTCATCGGGGGCCAGCAATGGAACCGGTGCGCCGTGCTGCAGAAAAGGCGGCGTTGGCGATTGATGGGGTTACCAGCGCAACGGTGATGGTAACCGCCCATGCAAGCTCTGGTGGAGGCACTCGTGCCGGTGCTAGTGGCGGAAATGCCGATGATGGGCCGGTTATCGAAAAAATTCTGGAAAGCAAGGTGCGCCGCTTTGTTGCGGTGGCATCCGGCAAAGGCGGTGTTGGCAAATCAACGACCGCGGTTAACCTTGCGATTGCGCTGCGCCTTGAGGGGCTGCGGGTTGGTTTGCTGGACGCTGATGTTTATGGACCATCGCAGCCGCGTATGCTTGGTGTTAGCGGGCGCCCCGCCTCGGCTGGGGGTGACATGGTCAAGCCGCTAGAGAGCTATGGCGTACAATTGATGTCTATGGGGCTGCTAGTCCCTGATGATACGGCGATGATCTGGCGCGGACCGATGGTGCAGTCGGCATTGACGCAAATGCTGGACTCGGTTGCGTGGGGTGTGCTTGATGTCATCATTATTGATTTGCCCCCCGGAACTGGCGATATTCAGATTTCACTGGCCCAGCAGGTCAAACTTGCTGGTGCGGTGATTGTCTCAACGCCGCAAGATATTGCGTTACTTGACGTGGTCAAAGCCTTGACTATGTTTGAAAAGGCACAAGTTCCCGTTCTTGGCATGGTGCAGAATATGTCGCATTGGAGCTGTCCTGATTGCGGGCGCAAGGACCATATCTTTGGCGATGGTGGTGCAGCCCGTGAAGCCAAAAAACGCGGTATCGAGTTGCTGGGAGAAATTCCGCTATCACTGGCGGTTCGGGTAGGGTCTGACTCGGGGACGCCCATTGTTGTGGCCGAGCCGCAGTCCGAGCAGGCCAAGACCTATCGCAGTATTGCCAAACGTTTGATGGAGGTCGCCGATCTCCGCTATGAGGAAAACGAATGACACTTTATTTCGAAGATGATCCAGCTGATCCGGCAACCCCGCCGCAATTACCGCCCCTGTTAAGGGCGGTTGATGTACCGGCCGGTCAGGATGTTCTGGCAAAGGCAATCGCCGTTGCGCCAAACACTGAAGTTGGCACCGTTTTCTATTCGCAAAGAATTGACCGGATGCAGATTGCAGTTCGGCTAGAACCCGATGTGCCGGTGCGCAATGCTGGCCAGATGTTATTTGCGATGATGATCGGGCTTGGTGATGCCGTTGGTGCGTTGGCGCCGCCGGAAATCGCCGTGACATATCAATTGCCCGGCTATTTACTGTTAAATCGTGGCCGCGCCGGGCTGGTTCGTTTGGCAATTGATCCCGCGGCGGGGTCTGATGATGTTCCAGATTGGATGATCGTAAGCGCCGAATTGCGGCTGACATCTGAGGAAAATGAGCAGACTGAATGGCTAAAAACAGCCGGCCCCGAACAAACCACAATGACCGAAGAGGGCGGCGGGTTTATCTCACGCACGCGTTTGGTTGAGTCCTGTTGTCGGCATTTTCTGGTATGGGTCAATCGCTGGCAGGATGACGGCTTTCGCCCGCTTTATGATAGCTGGATGCAGCGGCTGGAAACGCCCGCGCCAATTGATTTTGCTGGTGGCGAGCAGGCCGAATGGCTGGGGCTTGATGAGGATGGTGGGGCATTGGTCAAGCTTGATGGCAAGCCATCATCAGTGTTGCCGCATGAATTAGAGGCTGTTTGCGGTACGCCGCAACTGCCTTAATCCAGTGATGCGCTGGCGTAACCCAATGGTAATAAAGTGATGAAATTAGCCCGGACCATTCGTTTCGATCCGTCTGACCTGAACGTGTTTCCACGCGCCGCAGATGAGGGTGAATGGGCGCTGGTCGGAACATTTTGTTTTGCTGGCCTTGGTGAAGCGGATATAAAAGGCAAAGTAAAACAAGCCTTTAGTAACGGTTTTCTGGGTCTTGACTCATTAGGGTTTTCAACCTTGGTCAGTATCTCTACGGCCAAACCCGGTGACATTGACAAGATTGAAAACCGGCTTTGCGAGATTTTTATCACTGAGTTCGGGGCACCGGATAAAGCCGCTGCAATGGCCGCTGTAACCGAAGAAATTAAATTTATGGCCGAGCTTTGTTCCGAACATAAAACTGGAACTTTACTGGCCATTCAGCGCAGCCTTGGAGATGACGGTATCCGCGAGTCATTTCGCAGCCTGCCCAAGCCTGATTCTTGCGCCGAGCAAAAAATTTGGACGATGGTCGAAGATGATGATGATGATGAGATCATTGCTGATGCCGGTGCTGGTGCTGGTGCTGGCGCTGGCGATAATTAGGCACTGATTACTGGGCGTTTATGGAGTTTGGGAACATAATGAGTAATGATTTTTGGCTAACGTCTGGATGGCATCTAACAGCGCGTGACGATCACGGGCATATGGTGCCATCTGTCGATTTCATGCGGGCCTATTTTATGCGCGAAGAGGTGGCCCCTGAAGAGGGGTCATGTGATGCTGAAATTGCTCTTCATAAGCGCTTGATTGATGATCCATTTGCCGCGGTCGTACCAACAGATCTGTTTGAAATTGCTGATAAAGATGTCGTTCATAATTATCAGGCAGTGTTACGGTTCCGTAATTTTCTGGCGGATTACCCAACGTTGGAATCGGCTTATATGGCGATGGCGCGCAATGCCCAGCCTAACATCCCACCGCTATTTTTTGAGCAGGTGGCACAAATAATCCTGCGCAATATCCTTGATGGCGAGACCGACCCGTTGCAGCTACGCGCAGCAGAAATACTGTTCCGAAATCAGGTTGTCACACTTGATGATGGCCGGATCATGGTCGCCGATCATGCAACGGTGCAGCTGCAATCTGGGATGCAGAAAATCATCGAGCCCGCAACCACGTCTGATGAGGTGCAGATTGATATTCTGGCAACCGAAACTGCAAGTGAATATTGGGCACGCTCGGACCTATTTAACACGTCGGTGGATATTGCCTATACGCAGCCTGCATTGGATGGTTTGGCGCGCGTTATGGAAAAATGGGTTGCGCATTTCTTGCCACTATCTGTACGCATTTCACCAATGATCAAAATCGAAGATGAAGCATGGTCATGGCATATTGGCCTCGATGCTGAAGCCACAAAAATCCTCAATGATCTTTACCGCGGTGAGGCGGTGGACGAGGCGCGTTTACGGCGGATTCTTTGTCTGTTCACGCTTGAAACCGACAATGGTTTTGTGCCTGAAATGAGTGGTAAGCCGGTCTATCTCGGTCTTGCGATGGATGCTGCTGGAATCGTTCGTATGAAGCCACAAAATTTGTTGGTAAATCTTCCGGTTACAGAACCATCTTAAAGTTAAATTTAATGTAATTTAGGCAAAAAAAGGGGCAGAAACCATATGGGAATCTGCCGCTTTATTTTTCCGGTTTAACTTTGGATAGTCGGGCTAGTTCAGATAATCATCTGTTGTGCGCGGCTTTGGCCGGTCAGCAAGATCCATAACCTTGTCATTCTGCTCAAACATTGCTTCAACCCGGCAATCTTCGCACATCTTCAACATATCGGTTCGTGCCGTCTGCTGGAACATGCTGTGATCAGCAAGTTTGCTTATCACGCGTTCGATTGATTTTGAGCTGCCAAACGGCTTGCCGCAAGATGTGCATTCGAACGGCGTATCTTCAATCACCAATTCGGCTGCCATTGCGCTATCGGCAAGGTTGAATTGCGGAACGAGTGTGATCACTTTTTCTGGGCAGGTTGACGCGCAAATGCCGCATTGCAGGCAGGCATCCTCGCGGAATAGCAATTGCGGTGCATCCGGATTATCTTGCAAGGCACCGGCAGGGCAGGCGCTGACGCAAGACAGGCAAATTGTGCAATTATCCGTGTCAATATCAACCCGTCCATAAGGTGATCCAGCCGGAAGCTCGATCGTCGTACCAGCACTGGTGTTTGCAGCGGCCAGTCCGCGCATGGCAAGGCGTGTCATCGAGCGCGGCGCCCCGATTGGGCTGAACGGTGCCGGCTTTGCCTTGCTTTTACACGGGCTATTATACAATGCTTCAGCAACTGCGTCCGGGTCGGCTGCATCAATCAGAATAATCCGGTTATCGGCATCTGCCTTAACTCCGGCGAGCATTGCCTTTGCCAATGTCACCTGATCGGCCAATGGTGCGTTTTCAACATCTTTGGCTGGGTTCAGCAACACAAATACCTGCTGATAACCAAGCGCGATTGCGGCAACCATGACATCATGACCGGCGCGCCCCATCGCATGCATCGACACCGGCAATAGATTGGCCGGTAAGCCGCGACCAAATCGGGCGATTGTTTCAATCATTTCAGCGCCGTAGGAGTCGTCATGTAACAATAGGCTAGGCGCTTTGCCGCCAGCATCTTGGTAATAGCCGATCAGATTGGCGATGCCTAAAATCAGTTGATCTGCAGGCGGATATGCAGTTTGCGCCGCGCCGGATGGACAAACCGCCCCGCATAGGCCGCAGCCACCGCAGATCGCCGGATCGATGGCGACATGATCGCCAAGGCTTTGGATCGCACCGGCCGGACAAACATCAAGACAGCGCGAGCAGCCGCTGATTTTGTTACGTGAATGGGCGCATAGATTTTCGTCATAACGCACATAGATCGGCTTTTCGAATTCGCCAATCAGCTGTGCGGCTTCGATTTCAATTGCGGCAAGCGCGCCGATATCATCACCAGCAGCACGGAAATAGCCGTCACGCTTTTCCCAGCCGGTGAAAAGTGGCGTGTCGCCGGTCAAATCAATCAAGATGTCGCAGCTTGTCTCAACACCATCGGATCGCGGCTCAAATTTCAACGCATCGCGGCTCGACGGAAGGGCTGAACCAAATTGGTCAATGACCAGATCGAAATGGGTGAAATGGCCTTTGGCACTCTTGATCTTGCCAGTTGTTATGATGCCACAATCACGCGTTGGAAACAGGTCATCGGTGGGGTTTGCCAGCATAATGGTCACGCCCAATTGGCCGTTCAGCTTGGCGCCAAGCGCGATCGCTGCCTCTGCACCGCCATTAGACCGTCCAGCATCAGCATAGATCAGGCAGCGCCCGTCGGAGTTTAGGGCAAGGCTGCGGGATGGGCGGTGCGCATCGCCGGTCTGTGTAATTAAGGCAGCAATTTTCGCAATGCTGTCTTTTGACTCGTCAGACCAGCCCGCACGCTCACGGATATTCACCGTTGCCGGTGCAGGGCATTCCATTTCCTCAGCAATCGCATCAAAAACTGCGGTTTCCTGCGTGCAGGCGATCAACAATGATAGGTTCTGATCCTTGGCGTCACGCATCGCTGCGGCAAGTGTTTCGGTTTCCGCCCGGCATAATGATGTCGCAACCTCGCATCCACCGGCAGCACCACACGCCTTGGCAAGCTTTGGCCCATCAATCGCCATTGTGCCACCGCAGTTGCAAACCATAATTTTTTGGTTGGATAAAATCATTTTACACGCCTTTGCTCGATATGTTGTGGCAGTGGCACCCGTTCGCCAATGACCTCGCTAAACTAGCCTAGATCGCCGTAAAGACAAGATGGTTTCGCGATAAACCTTGCAACGTGGGGCGGTTTTGATAGATAGTGCTGACCTGTTTTTAGGAGCTTTACGACGTGACCAATTCTATATCGCCGGAAAGTCGGCACGTTTTGTACGCGGTGCGGTTAATCATCGAGCGTCAGTCAATCGACAATCTCTGGCAGTCGCATCGCTGGGTAATCCACGATCTCGTTCCGCTAAATCTTAGTGCTGGTGACGGATTACCGCCGAGTAATGACATTCATTTTCAGCGGTTACGCCAACCTTCCGGTAGTGAGGCCGGCGAGGCGTTGTTTACTGCCGAGGCGTCGCTGGACTTGCATCGTGCCGAGGCTGAGGCTTACGCGGAAAACCTGGCATCATCAGAGCCGGCGATCTATGTGGTGTTGCGGCAAAATGAAGCGGATGACGAAAACAACGATGTGGATATCGACATTCATTTGGCCGAAATCAGTCTCTCGCCATATAATATTCAGGATTATGAGGATTGCGGCGAAGATCAGATTGAAAAACTGCCACTCCAGGGGCCTATTGCCAATTTTGTCAAAGAGTTTGTCGATATTCATTTCAAACCTGAGCCTTTTAAAAAGCGCAAGCGCGACAAGGCAAAGTTGGAACGTGACCAGCTTGGTGGGGCTGATCCGAGGTTGCGCCGTAAGGGTGATATGTTTCAGGTTCCATCAGATCACAAAAATCATGATGAATACCATTAGACCTGTGATAGGATTTCCTGCAGTCGGGTTAGGTTTCTATCCAGCTCGGCCTTTTGCTAGCGGAGTATGTTGAGGCGCTTTTGCATCTCACCATCGCAATTTAACAACCAGTTCAGCCCCAAGAGGTCAAGCGAATGTCGCGGCGCATTAAACAGGATGATCACGACAAGCAGGATGGTAATGGCCCCGGTGGCGGCTTTTTTTCTCGTTGGTCGGCGCGGAAAAGCCAGATTGTCAAAGGTGAGCCTGTGCCGGAAGAAGCGCCGCTTCCGCTTGCAGATGATGGAACTGCCCTCACGGTCAATGATGAGGTTGAGGATGATGAAGACGCCGCGCTAACCGATGCGGAGCTTCTTGAAAAATATGAATTGCCCGACCCTGAGGATGTAACCGAGGAAACCGGCCTTGATCGCTTTATGAGCGGTGATATGCCTGAACGTCTGCGGCAGATGGCGTTGCGCCGCCTGTGGCGGTTGAACCCGATGTTTGGCATTGTTGATGACATGGTCGAATATGGCGAGGATTATACCGATGCCGCCGTCGTTATCGAGGGCATGCAGACTGCATATACCGCTGGTAAAGGCTATGCGAGCAAAGCAGTCGAGCCTGAGGAAATAGCGGAAGCTGAAGATCAGGTTGAAGATGGGCCTGAAGATAAGTCTGAAGATAGGCAAGACGATCAGGCAGAAGAAGCCAAGCAGGATAACGCGGTGACTGACGCCAGCGATGACGCGGGTAAAAGCGCTGAAAACGGTGCAGAAGACGCGCAGAAACAGCCAGCCATCGCGGCCGATGGAAACCCCGAAGGTGATGATTCTGTATCGGCCAAAATCCCACATGGTTTGCCAGATAATCCAACCGGTGCGCATTTGGTTTTGCCCGACATGGCCGAGATGGCACCGGATCTTGTTGCTGTTATGCCGTCAACGCCGGTTTCCAACGCATTCGAGCCTGCATCTGAAACCGCCGCGAGCGCAGCGCTCACCGCACCTTATGATCAGACAGAGAAAAGCAATAATACTGAGGAAAATCAAACTCCTGCATGGCGTCCAGCGCGAATGAGTTTCCATAAAAAATAGCGTCTTGAGTTCAGCAGTGGCGGCAGTAGTCGCGACGGTGGTGGCGACGGTGGGTCAGGCCGTCTCAGTGATTATTTCTAATATAGCGAAAAAAACTTTCCAAAATGGCACTGATGGTTTGCGGATCGTGAAGTGTTATGTTAGCGTTTTTGAAATATATGAGATTGGGGTGCTATGTCGGGTTCGAATACAGCAGAAGTTGAAATTCCTCAGGAGGATATCCTCCGTGCTGATATGTATGATTTTCTTGCGTCGTTGCTGCGCAAGGAGCCTAGTGATGCGCTGATCGAAGAGGTTGGGCGCCTGCAGGGCGACAGCTCGCCGATCGGCAGCGCGTGTCTAACCTTGTCTCACCTCGCCAAAACCCTCGATAATGGCCTGATTCGTAATGAATATGTGACAATGTTCATTGGTGTTGGCCGCGGTGAAATACTGCCATTTGCATCCTATTACCTGACCGGTTTCCTAAACGATAAGCCGCTGGCGAACTTGCGCGCCGACATGGACGCGATTGGTATCCGCCGCGCTGAGGGTGTAAAAGAGCCTGAAGATCACATTGCGAGCCTGTTTGACATCATGTCAGGATTGATTAGAGGGCGCTTTGGCCGCTGCTATTCAATCGGTGAGCAGGCCACATTCTTTCGTAAACATATTGAACCTTGGGCAGACTTGCTGATGCGCGATATTGAGGCGGCAAAAACGGTGGTGTTTTTTGCGCCTGTGGGCAGAATTGGTCGAGCCTTTCTAGAAATTGAAAGCGAAGCTTTCAGCATGGATGGAACAGGGTAGCGAGAGGCCCCTGTTTCCTAGCGTCGCATATGGTGTGCGGCACATTTTTGGAGGGAAAAATGGAAAATAAAAACAGAAAAGATGCGGTGGCGGATCGTCGTGACTTCCTCAAGCGTTCTGCGGTTTCTGTTGCAGCTGCCAGCGTGGTAGCGGTTGCAGGAAAAACAGCGTCAGCAAGTGAAGTTGAGGCGCCTACGGGCTCTGGCTACCGTGAAACTGAACATGTGAAGGCGTTTTATGCCTCAGCACGGTTTTAATCAATTTTCTTGATTCTTTTAGGAGGATAACATGCTTAGAAAGAAGACGTCCGGGGTAGCGAGAGGCCCCCAGTCATCGTCTTTCATTAGTAAAGCAACCGAAACGGTTGTTGACCGTCGCGCGTTTTTGCGTGGTTCAGGTCTTGCTATTGGAGGTTTGGCTACGGCCGCTGCACTTGTGGGGTCAAATGTGACTCCAGCAAAAGCTGCATTTTCAGGAGCAGCAGCAGAAATTAAAAAGTCAGTCTGCACCCATTGTTCTGTCGGATGTACCGTTATTGCAGAAGTGCAAAACGGTGTATGGACAGGGCAAGAGCCTGGTTGGGACAGTCCAATCAATCTTGGAGCGCATTGTGCCAAAGGTTCTTCAGTCCGGGAAACTGCAAGCGGTGAACGCCGTTTAAAATACCCAATGAAACTTGTTGGTGGGAAATGGGTTCGGATGAGTTGGGATGACGCCATCAATGAAATTGGCGATCAGATGCTCGATATTCGTGAAAAGTCGGGCCCTGACTCAGTTTATTGGCTTGGTTCGGCTAAGCATAACAACGAGCAGGCATATCTGTTTCGTAAGCTATACGCGTATTGGGGGTCCAATAACGGTGACCACCAAGCACGTATTTGTCACTCAACCACAGTTGCCGGTGTTGCGAACACCTGGGGCTATGGTGCGATGACAAACTCCTATAATGATATGCACAATTCAAAAGCAATTTTCATTATTGGCGGTAACCCTGCTGAAGCTCACCCCGTTTCATTGATGCATGTTCTTAAAGCAAAAGAGCAAAACAATGCACCAGTGATTGTTTGTGACCCACGTTTCACCCGTACAGCAGCGCATGCAGATGAGTATGTTCGCTTCCGTCCGGGATCAGACGTTGCCCTTATTTGGGGTATCATGTGGCACATCTTCGAAAACAAGTGGGAGGATAAAGAGTTTATCCGCCAGCGTGTTTACGGCATGGAAGATGTGTTGGCTGAAGTCAAAAAATGGACACCTGCTGAAACCGAGCGTGTGACTGGTGTGCCAGGTTCACAGCTTAAGCGTGTTGCAAAGATTATGGCAAACAACCGCCCAGGCACATTTGTATGGTGTATGGGTGGCACGCAGCACACAAATGGTAACAACAACACCCGTGCATATTGTGCGCTTCAGCTGGCTCTCGGAAACATGGGCACTGCCGGTGGCGGTGCAAATATTTTCCGTGGTCATGATAATGTTCAAGGCGCGACAGACTTCTGTGTTCTTTCCCACTCACTGCCTGGCTATTATGGCCTGTCAGCTGGTGCGTGGAAGCATTGGGCACGTGTTTGGGGCGAAGACATTGAATGGCTAAAGGGTCGGTTTGCGTCAATAAAAGGCAAAGACGGTAAGTCAAAGAGCCTCATGAATTCAAGCGGCATTCCGGTGTCACGCTGGATTGATGGTGTTTTGGAAGATAAAGAGAACATCGATCAGCCTGACAATCTTCGTGCTATGGTGTTCTGGGGACATGCTCCAAACTCACAGACCCGTATGAAGGAAATGAAGACGGCGATGGAAAAGCTCGATCTGATGGTCGTGATTGATCCTTACCCAACTGTCTCTGCTGTGTTATCTGATCGCACAGACGGTGTTTATCTGTTGCCAGCAACAACACAGTTTGAGACCTACGGTTCGGTAACAGCGTCAAACCGTTCGCTGCAGTGGCGTGAAAAGGTCATCGAGCCATCGTTTGACTCATTGCCTGATCATACAATCATCTACAAGTTCGCCAAGAAACTTGGTTTTGCTGATCGCATGTTCCGTAAGATCAAGGTTACCAACGATGAGCCGTTGATTGAAGATGTGACCCGTGAATTCAACGGTGGCATGTGGACAATCGGATACACTGGTCAATCGCCAGAGCGTCTGAAGGCACACATGGCTAACCAGCATGTTTTCGACAGAACAACATTGCAAGCAGTTGGTGGTGAGCTTGATGGCGATTATTATGGCTTGCCGTGGCCCTGCTGGGGTACGGCAGAGATGGGTCACCCAGGAACACCGCTCCTTTACGACACATCAAAACCAGTCGCTGAAGGCGGTCTTTGTTTCCGTGCCCGTTTTGGGGTGGAGCATGAGGGCAACAATCTGTTGGCTGAAGGCTCTTACCCAGTTGGGTCCGAAATCAAGGATGGTTACCCAGAATTCACCATGGGTATGCTGAAGAAACTTGGCTGGGACGGCGATCTTACAACTGACGAACGTGCAGCAATTGAAAAGGTCGCTGGTGACAAGACTAACTGGAAGGTTGACCTTTCAGGTGGTATCCAGCGGGTTGCGATCAAGCATGGTTGTGCACCATTTGGTAACGCGAAGGCACGGGTGAAGGTCTGGACATTCCCAGATCCAATTCCGCTCCATCGTGAGCCATTGTACACATCACGTCGTGATCTCGTGGCCGATTACCCAACCTACTCAGACCGGAAGCTCTATCGCCTGCCGACTTTGTATAAGTCGATTCAGGATAAAGACTATTCGGTTGAATATCCGATGATCCTGACCTCAGGTCGTTTGGTCGAATATGAGGGCGGTGGTGATGAAACCCGTTCAAACCCATGGCTTGCTGAATTACAGCAGGACATGTTTGTTGAGATGAACCCATTTGATGCCAATGGAAAGAATATCCGTAACGGCGATATGGTTTGGGTGAAGACACCTGAAGGCGCACAGATCAAGGTTATGGCCATGGTCACCGAGCGTGTTGCCAAAGGAGTTGCCTTCCTGCCATTCCATTTTGGTGGACATCTTGAAGGTAAAGATCTTCGTTCCAAGTATCCTGAGGGTTCAGATCCTTATGTGCTTGGTGAATCAGCCAACACGGCCATGACTTATGGCTATGACTCAGTGACGTTGATGCAGGAATCGAAATGTTCGCTCTGCACAATTGAACGCGTATAAGGGAGGGACACATGGCAAGAATGAAATTTCTTTGTGATGCAGAACGCTGTATCGAATGTAACGCCTGTGTTACTGCATGTAAGAACGAGCATGAGGTTCCATGGGGTGTAAACCGTCGTAGGGTGGTTACCATCCAAGACGGCAAGCCCGGGGAACGTTCTATCTCAGTTGCATGTATGCATTGTTCAGACGCGCCTTGCATGGCAGTCTGTCCTGTTGATTGCTTTTACCAGACCGAACAGGGTGTGGTTTTGCATTCAAAGGACCTTTGCATTGGCTGTGGCTATTGCTTCTATGCTTGCCCATTTGGAGCACCGCAATATCCGCAGGCTGGTAACTATGGTTCACGTGGCAAAATGGACAAATGTACATTCTGTGCGGGTGGTCCAGAGGACGACATGAGCAGTCTTGAATTCCAGAAATACGGTCGTAACCGTCTGGCTGAAGGCAAGCTGCCAATTTGTGCAGAAATGTGTTCAACCAAGGCGTTGCTCGCAGGTGATGGAGACCAGGTCTCTAACATCTTCCGTGAGCGGATCGTTGCCCGTGGATTTGGTTCTGGCGCTTGGGGGTGGGGTACCGCCTATTCCATCAAGGGCTAATGTGCCAAACTAAAATTTGTGGGCTCCTCCTATAGCGAGGGGCCCACTCCTTTTCTTATAATTTCTGCCCAAGATGCATAGGTTCTCTTATGAGCTAGGCTTGGGTTTTGTGAGGGGCATATGATTGCAATCACACGTAAATTTTTCATTCTCTTCGCACTGACTGTTGTGGCGACTGGTTTGTCAGCTTGTGCAGAGGAAGAGCAAAACCGGGTTCTCAGCTATAAAAAGGGAACCTATCTAGGCAAAGCGGATCAGCAGTTGACCGAAGATCAGTTACGCACGCTGATCAATCGATCAAACGCTCAGCGCTCTGAGTAAGGCGCGATTTAAGGATAGGGAGACCGGGGACTATGTTAAGAAAATATTTAGGTATTTTAGCGGTTATGATGACAATGTTTATTGGCACTTCCGCATTTGTTACTCCTGCAGTCGCGCAAACAAAGGGTGAGGTGCCGGGTGCGACGCTTGGCATCAAATCAGACACAGATTTATGGCGGTTTGTGCGCACAGGTAATGCCGGATCGACGCAGATGAAAAACGAGTTATCTGCTGTTATGATTCAATCTGAAGGCGACAATTGGCGCGCGTTTCGCAATGGCCCATTGTCAATTTATGGCGCCTATGGACTTGCCGGCATCATTGGCCTGTTAGTGGTGTTTTATATGGTTCGTGGTCGCATCCGTATCGATGCAGGCCCGTCTGAAGATAAAATTCTGCGCTTTGGCACGATTGACCGCTTTGCGCATTGGTTGATGGCCGGTTCATTTGTCGTGCTGGGTGTCACTGGCCTGAATATGCTTTACGGCCGTTATGTGCTGTTGCCAGTTTTGGGAAAGGACGCTTTTGCGACCATCACTGCATTTGGCAAATATGCGCATAATTATCTGGCTTTTGCCTTTATGGTTGGCTTGGCGCTATCGTTCGTTCTTTGGGTGCGTCACAATATTCCAAACAAACTTGACCTTAAATGGCTGGCGATGGGTGGCGGTATTTTTGCAAAGGGTGTTCATCCACCAGCGCGCAAATTCAACGCCGGTCAGAAGATTATTTTCTGGGCTGTTATGATTGGTGGCCTGTCGGTCAGCATGTCAGGCATTGCTTTGATGTTTCCGTTCCAGACGCATATGTTTGCTGAAACATTCGCGATGTTGAACGGTCTTGGCTTTAGTCTGCCAACCGACTTTACACCATTGCAGGAACAGCAGATGAACCAGCTGTGGCACGGTGTTGTGTCACTTGCGCTTGTGACCATGATCATTGCGCATATCTATATTGGTTCGGTTGGCATGGAAGGCGCTCTTGACGCGATGAATTCAGGTATGGTTGACCGTAACTGGGCGAAAGAGCACCATAATCTTTGGGTTGAAGAAGAAGATCAAAAGGCCAACCCAAAGCCGGCTGAATAACAATTTGTCACTGATGCTTGGTTGATCAATGTCATCTTGCAACAATATGTCTCAAACAGCCGGTCCCCTTGTGAGCCGGCTGTTTCTATGTCTATTCCTTGCCATCCTGATGCCACTATCAGCGTTGGCCTTTGACCGGTTTACCGCGCATGGTGGGCCGGTTCGTGATCTGGCGCTATCGCCCGATGGAAACTACCTCGTTACTGCCAGTTTTGATTATTCGGCAGTTTTGTGGTCGGCCGGTGATATTGCTGAAAAAACCACTCTTATAGGGCATGAAGCGGCGCTGAATACGGCGCAATTCTCGCCTGATGGTCGGCTGCTTGCGACCGCCGGTGATGATGGGTTGGTGCTGGTCTGGCCGGCTGACAAGTTTGAGGATCCGGCGATAGAGCCGATCATTCTGCGTGGCCATAAGGGCAAGATTGTTGATCTGGCTTTTTCCGACGATAATTCCATGCTGGCATCGGCCAGTTGGGACGGATCCATTGGCATTTGGCCGCTAGATGCTGGTCTTGATAATGCTGAGGGTAATGTCAGGTTTATCACCGGCCATGAGGGTCCAGTTAATGCGGTGCAGTTTTCCGATGATAGCGCCTTTCTCTATAGCGCAGGCTATGACGGACAAATCCGCTATTGGCGGCTGGAAAATGACGAATATCTGCGCAGCATTGTTCGCAATGGCTGGGGTGTCTCGGTTTTTGCCGTTGATGAGAAGCGCGATATTGTTGCGTTTGGGTCGTCTGACGGGGTGATGAGTGTGACGCGCATATCTGACCAGAGCGAGCTTTTGCGGGTTGGTGATGAGCGTGTGCCCGTGCTCTCGCTGTTCTATCGGGCGGGGTCTGGCTTCATTGGCTTTGGTAACGCCAAGGGGCGGGTTTTTCTTGCCGACACAAAAGACTGGTCGGTTGTGCGTGATTTCAACGCGGCCAACGGCCCGATCTGGAGCTTGCTAGTCTTGCCTGATCAGCAATCTTTAATGGTGGCAGGGCTTGATGATTTCATTACACGCTGGCCGATTTTTGAATTTCCACCTGAATTTCTAGACAGACCAGGCCCAGCGCGCCGGTTTCATCCAAAGCAAGCCGTCAGCAATGGCGAATTGCAGTTCGCCCGTAAATGCAGTGTTTGTCATACATTGACAGCAGATGGCCGGCGGCGTGCCGGACCAACATTATTTGGTGTTTTTGGTCGGCGCGCAGGGGGGCTTGAGGGATATCCATATTCACCGGCATTGCAGAACTCTGACATTATCTGGAGTGCCGCGACAATTAACCGTCTATTCGAAGAGGGGCCGGACAAGGTTACGCCCGGAACCAAAATGCCAATCCAGCGGATGAAAAATGCGCAAGATCGAGAGGATCTTGTGTCGTTCTTGCAATCTGCGACACAAAATTAGATAATCAGCTCGGTAGGGTGTCTCAGTGACAATTGCCATGAAATGGAGAAGTTAACATGAAAATGCTTATGATCAGCAGCGCTGCTGCAATCGTCATCGCTGTTGTCGCCTATTACGTTCTTACCAGCACAGGTATGGATACAGCGTCTGTCTATTCAAGCGACGCTGTCCGCTTGACGGGTGGCCGCTACTAATTGCCGTTTGTTATTGCGATGCGCGCCGATATGGTGCGCATTCCGCATCAATTTGGCTGTCTGACAAAAACAACCCATAGGCGTTATTATGGTGCTGCGGGCGGATGCTATCTTTGACGGCACGCGCTAATGCGGCGCCGTCCATCTTTTCGGTTTTTGTGCTAGCGACAATACAGATCGCATATCCGGCTAGTTTCGGTACAGCAAAGCTGCTTCCCGACATTATGGTTTCTTGATTCCCAACGCCGATTGCGGGCAGGTTCTCTGCTGGCAGTCCAATGTTGACATCTTGGCCGAAATTCACCCCGTCCGCCAATGATCCATCTTTAAGGGTTGAGGTAACGGTTAAGGCATTCGAAAGCTGGTTCACTGCCGGATAGATCGGTTGTTTGCTTAAATCGACACCGTTATTGCCAGCTGAGATGATAAACAGCATTTCTGGATGACGCGCGGCGGCGGCAAAAAAGGCCTCCCATTCATCGGCATCGCGGCTGCCGAGTGGCATCATCACAATGCGCGCTTCGTGAGTGGCTAGCCATTCGACCGCGTCTTCCATCAAACGCATATTGCGGCGGGGATATCGCACTGGCAAAAGCCGAAAATCCGGGCCAACGCGTCTTAATATATCAACGACATAGCTTCCATGGCTTTGCGGGTAAAATGGGCTGCGTGCAAGGTTGGCATCGAACGGCAGGCTATCGCCGTCCCACAGGTCACGGGCAACCAAATTGCCGTCACGGTCATAAATCAGATGGGGCTGGAAATCAGGACGACGATAATCGACTCCAGAATCGATATGCCCCACAATTAAGGCCGGATTTGTGCCCTGAGGCTTGTTATTTATCTTTGCGAGGGGCGGCGGGTTAATCCATATCTGCTCATCAGATTTATCGCTATGTTGCACTGTCACCCGTTCCATCCTGCCATCATCCAAATAGGTGATCTTGCGGCGTTCACGCAAATTGCAATCCGTTTTGAACACCGACAATGTCACCGGATCAAGGCCGTGATAGATCTCGTTTCGCATCCCGCGCAATCGGTCAGCCACAAAAAAAGCCGACAGCCTGAACTGGGTAATTTTATCAATTTGAAAAATATACTGAAACCGCGCCGCCATGCCGCGTTGATTGTGGGTATGCCGTGCCAGTTTCCAGCCATTTTGCGCCGCGAATATTTGCGCAATTTTGATCATCTCGTCCGGATTCGCGGTCTGATTGGCTTTTGGCTGCAAATCAACGCAGAATTGTGCCAGACTATCGCCATTGGTCGTGTCGACGGCAATGACATCCGCAGGTGCGACAAAAAATAGCAAGCTTGCAATCAAGCCGAGACAACGTCGTAACATGCGAAATTGGAACGGTGTCTTAACCGGATATTGCGTGTTTGGTTTTTGCCTGTTTAAACGCTCTGTTAGCAGAATCTGTGTTTTCAGAATCTGTGTTACCAGCAGCTTTGATTGTTTGGTTAGGGTCTCGATGATACATCACCTGATAAATATTAGATTATTAAGATATCTATTTTTTGGCCTTGCAGTGATTAGTTTAGGCGTGTTTGGCCATGCTGCCAATGCAGAGCATGGTGCTAAAACATGGGCAAAGGCACAAAAATCGCTGGTGGCTGTCAATCCGGTTTGGCCGGGTTACGACCGTCCGGGATTCGGTGCGCCGCAGGGGACTGCACCAGCTGGAACCGGTGTCTATTTCAGTATGAATGAGGCACAGGATACAGCGTTTATTCTCACTGCTGCTCATGTTGTGGCGCAGGCAAAATCTATTGAAATTGTTGATTTTTCTGGAAATTCATCTGCCGCATCTCTGCATGCCATAGATTGGCGGCGTGATATTGCCGTTTTAAAAACAGATCTGATCGGAACCGGTATTGTCGTTACCGATGATAGGCCGCTTATTGGAAGCCATGTCTGCGCCCTTGGAAACAGCTTTGGACTGGGGACAGGCATGAGCTGCGGTATTGTATCTGCGGTCGGTCGTTCCAATATAGGATTTAATGAAGTCGAGGATTTTATCCAGACAGATGCGGCGGTGAACCCCGGAATGTCTGGCGGGGCGCTGGTGGATCCGGACGGCCGTCTGATCGGACTCATTGATGGAATTTTTACAAAGGAAGCCGATATTGACGCCGGTGTGAATTTTGCCATTTCAGTGCCGCTTTTGCGCCAGAGTCTGGCCGAACATTTAAGCGCAGGGGTGCAGTTCTAACGGAATAATTCTTCACCCGACATGACTAGCGCCCGGGCACAAGACTCTCTATAGTGATGCGCTTGTACTGATGTGATTTTGTCCGGACGGTTTGACGATCGCCAAGGCAGCAAAGGTTATATGCGAATTATGGATAATGTAGTGCCACCAAAAACCCTTATCGACCCTTTCGGGCGAACGGTTGATTATATCCGCGTGTCGGTTACCGATCGATGCGATTTCCGGTGCGTCTATTGTATGGCCGAACATATGACATTCCTGCCAAAGGCGGAATTGCTGTCGCTTGAGGAGCTTGAGCAGGTTTGCCGTAATTTTATGGCACTCGGTACCCGCAAAATCCGGCTAACGGGCGGTGAGCCCTTGGTGCGCCGTAACATCATGCATCTTATCCGTAATCTTGGCAGTGAAGTGAAAGCCGGCAATCTGGATGAATTAACAATCACCACCAATGGCAGTCAATTGCATAAAATGGCGGATGAGCTGGTCGATGCCGGTGTAAAGCGGCTGAATATCTCAATTGATACGCTTGATCCGGATCGGTTCCGTGAAATCACCCGTTGGGGTGATCTGGATAATGTGCTTGCCGGTCTTGAGGCGGCAAAACGCGCTGGTCTAGATATCAAGCTGAATGCCGTGGCCTTGAAAGGCGTTAATGAATTTGACCTTGGCAACATGGTTGCATGGGCTGGTGATCAGGGATTTGACATGACGATCATCGAGGTTATGCCGATGGGTGATATCGGGAATGAAAACCGCGTTGATCAATATCTGCCGCTTTCGCAGGTGCGGGCCGAACTGTCCAAACGCTTTACACTGACTGACAGCAATTTTCAAACGCCCGGGCCGGCGCGTTATGTAACGGTCGAGGAAACCGGCCGCAGGTTGGGCTTTATTACGCCGTTGACGCATAATTTCTGCGAATCCTGTAATCGGGTACGAGTTACCTGCACCGGACAGCTTTATATGTGTCTTGGTCAGGATGATAATGCTGATCTGGCAAAGGCGCTTCGCGACCATGGTGAAGACGGGCTCCGTGATGCCATCATCGAGGCTATTGGTCGTAAACCAAAAGGGCATGATTTTGTGATTAGCCGGCGTTCGCCTTCAGCCGCTGTCGCGCGCCATATGAATGTAACCGGGGGCTAAATGATGACCGAGGCGCACCTTATTCGCCCGGGTCGGCATGGAGCCATTTTCGGGTTCGCGGGTTGGTCTGGTTCAGGCAAAACCACGCTTGTTGAAAAGATCATTGCCCATATCAGCGCCAGCGGGGTTGATGTTGCAACAATAAAACACGCACATCATCATTTTGATGCCGATCATGCTGGCAAAGATAGCTATCGTCACCGTGAGGCGGGGTCGCGGCAGGTTCTGGTATCATCGGCCTATCGCTCGGCGCATTTTATTGAACATGGTGATCGCGGCGAACCTGAACTTTCCACGTTACTCGACCAATTAATGCCGGCCGATCTGGTGCTTGTTGAGGGCTTTAAAAGCTATCCTATTCAAAAGATCGAGATACACCGGCCATCGGTTGGCAAGCCAATCCTTTATCCGAACGATGATTTGGTGATTGCGTTGGCGAGTGATGAACAAATTAGTGACTGCCCGTTGCCCTTTTTTGATCTTGAGGATGTTGCCGGTATCGCGTCGTTTATATTGATGCAAACAAAGCTGAAGCAGGCGAGCTAGGCTGATGCCCAACCAGCAGACGGCCCCCATTCCTATCGATTTGGCCCGTGACGAATTGCTTGCCAGTATTGATGCGATTGAGGGTATAGAAACCGTCGATCTTGATCAGGCTTGCGGCAGAATCGCCGCTGAAACGATCACCAGCACAATTGATTTACCAAGAACGCATAATGCGGCGGTTGACGGCTATGGCGTCGACTCTGCCAGCCTGATTGCCGCGCCTGATCGTGCATTTAAGATTGTTGGCGTCGCCCGCGCTGGTCATCCATTTGATGGTGTCATTGGCGCTGGTGAGGCTATTGAAATCTACACTGGCGGCGTGATGCCACAAGGCCCTGATTGCGTTGCAATGCACGAAGATTGCACCCGTAGCGGTGACAATGTTGTGATCGCGGCAAAATTAACAAAGGGCAGCAATATGCGCCCGCCCGGTGAAAATCTTGCAAAGGGCGAGATCGTGATCGCCAAAGGGCAGATGATCAGCGCTGCTCTGGTGGGTCAGCTAGCCGCATCGGGAACAGCGCAAATCACCGTTCGGCGCCGCCTTCGGGTTGCGGTGATGTCCACTGGTGATGAGGTGGTGCCAGCTGGCAGTTCAGCCAGCCATGGACAGATTTTTGATGCAAATCGTCCAATGTTAAAGGCCATTCTGGCAAGCAGCCAAATTACATTAATTGATTGCGGTATTGTTCCGGACAAGCTAGCGGCGCTTAGCGCGGCGTATGAAAATGCGCTAGAACAGGCTGATGTGGTGATTTCGTCAGGCGGGGCATCGGATGGGATTGAGGATCATACCCAGCAAGCCATGCAGCACATTGGCGCAAATTGCGCGTTTTGGCGGCTTGCGATGAAACCGGGGCGGCCAATGGCAGTTGGGCGACGTGAAAAGCAGCTTATTTTCTGCCTGCCGGGTAATCCGGTTGCCGCCTTTGTTTGCACGCGCCTTCTTATCAAGCCGGTTTTGAACAAGCTGCTGGATGGTGCCGTATCACCGATTTTGAAAATTCGTGTGCCTGCGGGCTTTACCCACAAGAAAAAGCCCGGCCGCGCCGAATTTCTGCGGGTTGTTCTGGTTGATAATGCTGATGGGCAGTATCTTCAATTGCATGGCCGCAAAGGGGCAGGGGTGATTTCATCGCTGACAGGTGCAGACGGGCTGGTTGAGATTCCCCTAGACAATGCTGGTGTCGATAAGGGGCTGATGCTCAATTTCCTGCCGTTTCACGAGCGCGGCCTTTAGGCCTTATGTTGGATGAGGAATAAAATGAGCGTACGCATTACCGAAGATGATTTTGATATTGCGCTTGAGCATGAAAAGCTGAAATCGCGCGACTCTGGGGCGATTGTTACCTTTACCGGAACGGTTCGTGACCTGCCCAATGGGGGCGGGTTGAACGCGATGACGCTTGAGCATTATCCCGGCATGACCGAAGCCGAAATCGAAACGATTATCGAACAGGCCAAGGCACGGTGGCCGCTAAACGAAGTTACGGTGATTCACCGCGTTGGGCGGCTTTTGCCAACTGAAAATATTGTCTTTGTCGGATGTTCATCGGCGCATCGTGGGGCTGCATTTGATGCCGCAAATTTCATCATGGACTTTCTCAAGACGAGGGCTCCCTTTTGGAAGCTGGAAGACGGGCCAGACGGTGCAAAATGGGTTGATGCACGCGACTCTGACACGAGGGCGCTGGATCGCTGGGATCTGCCGAAATAATATTGGGGCTGGTAAGGCCGGCGCGCCCTTAACCGGACGCCATTAATCGGACGCTCTTAACCCGACGCCATTATCGCGGGATGTAGTCGTTCTTCCATTTCAGCACGACATTAAACGATACTGAAATCCGCGGCATATCTGACATATTAGGGTGCACCAGATGATGCAGAAATGCTGGCCATAGAAATAGATCGCCATTGTTTGGAAGCAGCCGATGTTCGGCGTCAACCTGCCCATCATTTCGGATCGAGTTCATATTTGCCTGTGGCCGCGGGTCAAAGAAACTGATCGCGCTGGGGTTCAAATCAGACCGAAATGTATCGGCATTGCTTTGGTCAGGCACCGATACATAATAGGTTCCGGACAGCCATGAATGCGGATGATTATGTAAATTGTGGTAATCGCCGCGCATATTCACATTGGCCCAGCCTTGCAAAACCCACTCAAGGTCATAATCAATACCCGCATGACGCGCATAATCCAGAACCGCCCGATCGCAACATTGCCGAAGCCAGATCAACGCCGGATGATCGGTCGCAAAAAGATTTCCCGAAATATAATCAACCGTCATATCATCGCGGGCAACGTTCTGCTCTAGCAAATGGTTGGATAGAACCGGATTAGCGGTGTCGTGTCCAGGCAGGCTCAGTGACATAAACTGCGTCGGCCAGAGTTGTTTGAATTCTGGTTTACCCGGTACATTCTCCGATTGTGACATTCTCTTACTTCTCCGGATCAATTCGGTTGATATGCTGGCGGCCAGATAGGCAGAAAAGGCATTTTCCCTAGCTTTTTTGAAGGCTAGCACCATTGAAACTTTAGGGCGCAATAGTGCCACCAGACTATTGGCCGAGACAAGCGGTTAATGTGAAAAACGGTTTGCCAAATGACGCCAAAAGTCGGGAACGGGCTTATCCTGCATTAAAATTGGTTTTGGTAGTTGCCAAATTTATCATTTCACTGTCACTATATACCGGCGGTGCTTGCTGCGTCCGCCACCTGTCTGTTTTCACCCCCGTTTTCTTCACAATGTTATGAGTTTTTGCAATGAATGATCAGACTGGGCCTGCCTTTAAGGGGCGCGTTGAAGATATCCGTTTTGTTTCTGGCCATGGCCGATTTACTGCAGACATTGTTCCTGACAATGCGCTTCATGCCGTGTTTTTGCGCAGCAATGTTGCGGCGGGCGTGATTACCAGCCTTGATTGCAGCGCTGCCAAAACAGCGCCCGGCGTTGTGTCGGTATTAACCGCCTTGGACGCGGCGGCTGACGGCGTTGCCAATATGGTCTGGACGGGTGGGCCGGTCCGTGAAGATGGCGGTGTTACCGTCGATAGTCCGCGTCCGTTGCTGAGTGGAAAAGAAATACGCCACCTCGGTGAGCCAGTGGCGATGGTAATCGCTGACACACGGCAAGCGGCGGCTGATGCTGCCGAATTAATCGAGGTGCAGATTGATGCCGCTGATGCGGTCGCGCTGTCGGTTGAGCATATGCTGGGTGGGCCTCTGGTCTGGCCTGGCACTAACGATAATATCGCATCGTTGCACCGTCAGGGAAATCGTGATGAGGTTGATGCGATTCTGGCGAAATCGGCCCATGTAAGCCATTTCGCGTTTGATATCTCGAAAATCACCGCTTGCACGATGGAAATGCGCGCCTCGATCGGTTTCATCGACGAAAATGGGAAATCTTCTTTGACCACAAGTGCGCAAAGCCCCTATCAATTGCATGGCGAGTTGGCGCAATTATTTGGCATCAGCCCTGACGAGGTGCGGGTGACGTCACCTGATGTGGGTGGATCATTTGGCATGAAGGGCGCGCTATATCGCGAGGATGCGCTGGTGGTCTGGGCGGCGCGCCGCCTTGGTCGGCCGGTATTCTGGACAGCCGATCGCGGCGAGGCCTTTCTAAGTGATGAACATGCGCGTGCGGTTAGTGGCACTGCATCGCTTGGTCTTGATGCTGAGGGTAATTTTACCGCGCTTTGGGTGGATGCACGTATTGATGCTGGCGCCTATCTATCGCGCCGTACCAAGGGTTTGCTGAATAATATGGGCGGGGTCGCTGGCCAATATAAAACCCCAGCCATCGCTACCCAGATGTCGTTCTTTTTCACCAACACAATGCAGACATCGCCCTATCGCGGGTTTGGCCGTCCCGAAGCCACTTATGTAATTGAACGGCTAATTGATCAGGCGGCGCGTGAGACTGGCCGTGATGCGTTAGCACTGCGCCAGCAAAATCTGGTTACGCCTGAGGCGATGCCGTACCAGACAGCGCTGACGTTTCTTTATGATTGTGGTGATTTCCCAAAAATTGTTGCCGCTGCGGCGAAAAATGCCGATTACGCTGGGTTTGCCGCACGGCGCAAGGCGTCTGAAGCGCGCGGGATGCTGCGCGGTATCGGCATTTCAAACCCGATCGAGGTGGCAGGCGGCCCCTTAAAGCAGGTACGAAAAGACATTGCCCGTATTACCGCCCGCCCCGATGGGCAGATTGTCGTAACGCCCGGATTGATGTCGGTTGGGCAGGGGCATGAAACGGCACTTGCGCGGATGGCGTCGCAGCGCCTTGGTGTTGATATTGACGATATCATCTACCAGCAGGGCGATACAGATCTATTGCCCTCTGGACGGGGCAGTGGCGGCTCGGCGGCGACAGTTATTGGCGGTGCGGCGGTTCATGTCGCGCTAAACGAGTTTGTTGCGGCAGGTAAGGGCATTGCGGCGGGTGTATTGGGGTGTGATGCTGATCAAATCACCTTTGATGCTGGCCTGTTCAGCAACCCTGCAGAACCTGCGCGGCCGCCCATGAGCTGGGCCGATATTGCCAGCCACAGTAACGAAGCGGGCGGGATGAGCGTGCTTGGCGAGTTTTTACCGCCAGATGTGACCTATCCGAACGGCTGTCATATCTGTGAGGTCGAAATTGATCCGGCAACCGGCAAGGTTAGTTTTGCTGATTATGTTGTTGTCGAAGATGTCGGCACCGTGCTGAATGCGGATCTTGTTGAGGGCCAGATGCATGGCGGAATTGCCCAAGGCGTCGGGCAGGCGCTGGGTGAAATTCTGCATTTCGACGAGTCCGGCCAGCTGATCACCGGTTCATTTATGGATTACCAAATGCCAATCGCGGCAGATTTTCCGAATTTTCGGATTTCAACAATTGCCGTGCCGACCAAGATAAATCCGCTTGGTGCGAAGGGGGTTGGTGAGGCCGGAACCGTTGGGGCTTTAGCGGCCACAATGAATGCTATAGTTGATGCGATGGCTTGCGCCGGTGTTGCCGCATTTGAAATGCCGGCAACGCCGCATCGGGTCTGGCAGGCACTGCAAGACGCCAAAAAATCAGCTAGTTAGCCTTGCGCGGCGCGGTCACGGGCTGATCTGGATCGCGCCACCATGCCGTCAATTTCATGCCGCAGCTTGGCCTTTTCAATTGGGTGCAGAAACGCCCCAATTTCGGTTTCGACGCCGTGACTGGAAAGGATTACGCGCTGGCGGTAGCGCGCCGAAGGTGCGGGTGCTGTCGGCGGGCTTAACTGTACCCGAAGCCAGCCAACGGGAAATTCTGAAACGGCCGCGTTTCCATGTTCGTCCCGATGCTCAACCTTTAGGGTTTCGGTCGTTGTTTCAATGGTTTCGCGTACCTTTGCGGCGCGGTAATTCAGTTTGAATGCACCCCAGACAATCAATAATTCGAGGCCTAAAAATCCAATGACTGGCCATGCACCAGCCAGAAAAAAGCCCAGTCCGATGGTGAACAGCAATCCAGCCAATAGCCCGATCACAATTGCAAAGCCCTTTGGCGATAGCGAGCGGTGCGGCCAGATTGTCAACCGTTCCAGCGGTTGCGGTTTTGAAGAGTTTTCAACCATTGGCTAAGAAGATGGTGATCTAGCAGCATAGCGTCAAGATGGCACCGCTCATTACGGTGCAGATTGCTGTTCGCCTTATGATGGTTTCGAGCCTATAAGGGGGGAACGGAACCGATAGAGCGGAGAGGGATTTCGGGGTAATGAATTATATTTATAAGATTTGTGATAGATCCCTTTGGGCGGCGGCGGAGCAAGCTGGCCGGTTTACCGGCGCGGAAATTGATTTAAAAGACGGATTTATCCATTTTTCTACTGCAGATCAGCTTGCCGAGACATTACGTCTGCATTTCGCCGGCCGAACCGGCCTATGCCTGATCACGGTCGATGCCAGCGTTTTAGAGATTAAGTGGGAACCGGCAAGAAGCGGCGATTTATTCCCGCATCTTTATGATGATTTGCCATTATCGGCGGTGCGGTCAGTTGACGATCTGAACGTTGGTTCGGATGGGATTCATCACTTGCCTAGCCAGCTTTGAACGGTTGAAATCCGCGCCGTTTTAGTGGCGTCGCTAAGCGGTTCTGATGTGCCATGCCCCCATATCGGATTTGGCCATGCAGCGTCGTCAGTATGGCGTGCCACGATATGAAAATGCAGTTGCGGTACCATATTGCCAATAGCCGCACTATTGATTTTTCTGGCATCACAATGTTGCTTTAGCGCCTTGCCGAGCATTCGCGCCAGTTTCCACAAGGATTGAGCGGTTTTTTCATCAAGATCATGCAGCTCGGTTGCGCTGACTTCTGGCACGATCATCAGCCAGAAAAACCGCGAATCATTTACCAGCCGTATTTGCAATGACCCCACCCGCGCCACAAGAAACGTGTCTTTGGCAAGGGTGGGGTGCAGGGTAAATGACATTTTAGCTGGGTTATCCGGCAACAATTTTGGCGATGCCGGTGCCACAAGTAACAGTGTCGGCCTTGCCGCCAAGGTCGCCCGTGCGCAGGTCTGGCGTTGAGAGTGCGGTATCAATTGCATCAGTGATACACTTAGCAGCCTCGGCATAACCTAGATGTTCAAGCATCATTGCGCCCGCCCAGATTTGCCCAACCGGATTTGCAATGCCTTTGCCAGCAATGTCTGGTGCAGAGCCATGTACAGGTTCAAACAGCGATGGAAACAGCCGTTCAGGGTTGATATTGCCCGATGGTGCAACGCCGATCGTGCCGGTACAGGCAGGGCCAAGATCGGACAGGATATCGCCAAACAGGTTTGACGCCACAACAACGTCAAACCAGTCAGGGTGAAGAACGAAATTGGCTGTCAGGATGTCGATATGGTATTTATCCCAGCTGATATCGGGATAGGATTTTGCCACCGCTTCAACGCGCTCATCCCAATAGGGCATAGTGATCGAGATACCATTTGATTTTGTTGCCGATGTCAGATGCTTGCGCGGGCGGCTTTGCGCCAATTCAAAGGCGAATTTCAGCACCCGATCAACGCCAATCCGCGTCATCACGCTTTGCTGGGTAACAAACTCACGGTCGGTATCCGGGAACATGCGCCCGCCAACTGATGAATATTCGCCTTCGGTGTTTTCACGAACAATCATCATATCAACATCGCCCGGCCCACGATTTGCCAGCGGTGACGGCACGCCCGGCAGCAGTTTTACCGGCCGTAAATTGACATATTGATCGAATTCGCGCCGGAATAGGATCAGCGATCCCCACAGCGAAATATGGTCGGGAATGCCATCAGGCCAACCAACGGCACCAAAATAAATGGCATCATGCTTGCCGATTTGGGTTTTCCAGTCATCCGGCATCATCTGCCCATGCTTGGCATAATAGTCATAGCTCGCAAAGTCGAAATGGTCGAAATGCAGGTTGATATCAAACCGGTCCATTGCGGCCTGTAACACGCGCAGCCCCTCGGGAATAACTTCTTTTCCAATCCCGTCACCGGGAATGACCGCAATATTCAGTCTGTTTTTCGACATTTCTGTCTCCGTTTGTTTCAGTGGGGCCGATAACCGGCGAGGGCATAGAATGGTCGTTTGCACACCGCTCTACAAGGTGTTTTTGGTGGGTTTTTACGTCTCTAATGGCTAGAACGGCATCGGAAAACGGCGATAGGCGGCGGCGATATCATCCAAGACTTCAGCCGTCAGCGTCAAATCTACAGCGCCTAAGGCCTCGCCGAGCTGGTCAAGGTCAGTGGCACCAAAAATGGCCGAAGTCATGAAGGGCCGTTGCATCGCCCATGCTAGCGCCATCTGGCCCGGTTTTAGCCGATGTTTTGCGGCAATCCCCATATAGGCATCAAGCGCCGGCCATAATCCATCGCAAATTCGCCCGCCAAGATTGGCAACATGGCTTCGCCTCGACCCCTCAGGCGTTACATCACCGTTATATTTGCCGGTCAATAATCCAGCGGCAAGTGGTGAGAATGCCAGCAATCCGACCTTTTCGTGATGTGCAACCTCTGCCATATCAAGGTCAAAATGGCGGCAAAGCAGGCTATATTCATTCTGCACGCTGACCATACGGGGAAGGCCGTGGGTGGCGGCAATCGCCAGCCAGCGCATTGTTCCCCATGCGCTTTCATTCGACAGGCCGACATGACGGATCTTGCCTGCACTCCGGCATTTTTCGAGATGATGCAGAACTTCGCTCATGTGATCTAATGTCTCATCGCTGGGTTGAGCGCTTGCATCAAAGTTCCAGTTTTGTCGAAACATATAGGATCCGCGATTCGGCCAATGTAGTTGATAAAGGTCGATATAATCAGTCTTTAAGGCACGAAGTGAGGCCTCAAGCGCCAGATCAATTGTTGCAGGCGAAATGGGGGCACCATCGCGAACATTCATATAGCCTTTGCCAGATACTTTTGTTGCCAGAATAATATCCTGACGGCGGCCCGACTGGCCGATCCAGTCACCTAAAATACGTTCAGTATCGCCTTGGGTTTCCTTGGCAAGCGGATTGACCGGATACATCTCCGCTGTATCAATGAAGTTAACGCCATGATCAAGCGCCATATCAATTTGCGCATGGGCTTCAACGGCGGTGTTTTGGCTGCCCCATGTCATCGAGCCTAGGCAAAGCGCGCTAACCGATATATCAGTGCGGCCAAGTTTATTATACTGCATGAACCCCCCATGGCTCCGTCTCGGAAATGACAAAATGGTCAAATTGATGATTTGATTTCAGGTTTCTCTATAACTATCCAAAAAGGCGGTGGAATGCCAAGCAAATCTAACTATACTAGGCCAATATCGTCGGGGTGGATTTTATGCGTATTGCGGTTATTGGTTCGGGTATTTCCGGCTTGGCGTCAGCCTTTCTTTTGAACAGCATTGGTGATGTTTACCTTTTTGAAAAGGCCGCGCGTCTTGGCGGGCATAGCAACACTGTCGATGCCGTGTTTGACGATGTCGCGGTGCCAGTTGATACTGGCTTTATCGTTTACAACCCTCTGAATTATCCTAACCTGATTCAGCTTTTCGACCTTTTGTCAGTGCCTAATCAAGCGACAGATATGTCGTTTTCAGTGTCGCTTGGTGGCGGGCAGATGGAATATGAAGGGTCGGTCAAGGGTTTGCTTGCACAGCCTGAAAACCTGCTGAAAAAGCGTTATTGGTCGATGCTGTCCGATCTAGTTCGGTTTTATAAAACGGCACAGCGTCAGGCAGATCAGGGGCCGCGTTACGAAACTTTGGGCCAGTTTGTCGCGCGCCTCGGCTATGGATCAGCCTTTGTCGATGACCATCTGGTGCCGATGGGCGCCGCCATTTGGTCGGCGACGTCACATTCGATGATGGAGTTTCCGGTGCGCTCTTTCATGCGCTTTATGGAAAACCATAAATTGCTCAATTTTATCGACCGGCCACAATGGCGCACGGTCAAAGGCGGTTCACGCGAATATGTTCAGCGCATTGCAGACAAGCTGGATAAGCGGGTTCACTGCGAGGTCGATATTATTGGCTTACGCCGCGCCAATGCTGGTGTTATGGTGAATATAAGAGGGCAGGGCGAGATATGGTTCGACAAGGTCATTATGGCAGCCCATGCCGATCAGTCGCTGGCGTTAATGGGTGACGCAACACCGCTTGAGCGTGAAATTCTTGGGGCGTTTGCGTTTCAGAATAATCATGCGGTGCTGCATTCTGATGCGTCACTTATGCCGAAACGTCGCGGCGCGTGGGCTGCGTGGAACTATGTCTCGGAGGGGCCGTTAAGTCCGGCAGGTGGGAATGAAGCTAGCCCAAAATCAGCCGCCAGTGATTTGTGTCTAACCTATTGGATGAACCGTTTGCAATCGATCGATCTAGCCTATCCGCTATATGAAACTTTAAATCCGGTGCGTATGCCTGACCCGGCATTGACGCATGGCAGTTTTGACTATCGCCACCCAATTTTTGATGCCGCAGCGATTGCGGCGCAACCACGCCTTGGTGAAATTCAGGGGCAAAACGGACTGTTCTTTGCAGGTGCATGGACTGGATATGGTTTCCATGAGGATGGGTTGAAATCGGCTGTTGCCATCGCGCAAACATTAGGTGCTGATATTCCGTGGAAAACCGGTGTTAAACCCTATTGCAAAAATGGCGACACGGCGCTGGATACTGCCTGATGGCGGCTCTCAACGCGGCTTGTGATATTGTGGTCTCGGACATTGTTCATACGCGGCATGGCGGTGATCATCATCCTGCATCGCATGTTTTACGCCGATCTGGCTTGTCGATATTGATTGATCTTGATCATCTGGCTGAAGCCAATCGTCAAAGCCTGTTTTTTTCAGTCGACAGGTTTAATCTTCTTGGGTTTCACCAGCGCGATCATGGGCCAAATTTCAAATCCAAAGCGCCGCTTGTGCCGCTGGGCGATTATGTGCGCCAAATTGCGGCTGAGCTGATTCCTGAAACAACCGTCAAAACTGCACATTTACTCACATTTCCGCGAATTCTTGGCGCCGGTTTTAATCCGCTCTCGGTCTATGTTGCGCGCGATGCGGCAGGCTGTGATCTGCTGTATATCTATGAGGTGCGCAATACATTTGGGGATATGCACGCCTATATTGGAACGCCGTCATTGAGGTCTGCGACATTAGAGGCTGAAAAGATTTTCCATGTTTCGCCATTTTTTCCGGTTGAGGGACGCTATCGGCTGCGACTACGGCTTGATAATGGGGTGGTCAGGCTGGCCATGCGTTATTTGATTGCTGATCGGCCAGCATTGACGGCAACGATGCGCGGCACGCGTATCAAGCTGGCGACCCGCAGCCTGTTCCATAGTTTGTTTGCGGCTAGGCAATTTCCCTTTCGGCCGATCATTTCAATCCATTTTGAAGCCTTGAAATTATGGCTAAAAAAGGTACCGTTTTACCCACGACCTGTTCCGCCGACCCGTTGGTCGCGCGCAAAAGATTTTGATGAGGCAAATTAAGTAATGGTTTCTAGGTTTTTGCGGCAGCATCAAAATAGCCTGCTTTTCAGTATTTTGGATAATTTACAATGTGGTGAGGTTTTGCTGACCATGCCCGATGGCGTGCAAAAGCGTTTTGCTGGCCCGACGGCGGGGCCAAAGGCGGATCTGACGATTCACAGCCATGATGCGGTGTACCGTATTCTAAGCGACGGCAAAATGGGCTTTTGCGAGGCGTTTATGGATGGCTTGGTCAGTTCTAAGAGCCTGCCGCAATTGATCGAGTTGGCAGCGCGCCATGATGCTTATTTTGAAGAGCGGCTGAAAACCAACCTGTTACGAAAATGGGGGTTACGCCTGTTTCATCAATTGCGCCGAAATAGCAAGAGCGGGTCGGCCAAGAACATCGCGCATCATTATGACCTCGGCAACAGCTTTTATCAGGCATGGCTGGACCCAACCATGACCTATTCCTCGGCGGTTTTTGATTCGGATGATGATGACCTGACAAAGGCACAATTGAACAAATATAAGCGCCTTGCCGAACTTGCCGATATTCAGCCAGGTGATCGGGTTCTGGAAATTGGCTGTGGCTGGGGCGGTTTTGCCAAATATGTGACCAGCGAAATTGGTGCGAGCGTGACGGGTATCACCATTTCAAAAGAACAGTTTGCCTATGCCAATAACGTTATTCACGAGGCCGGACTTGAGGATAAGGTGGATTTACGATTGATGGATTACCGTGATTTGCAAGGCCACTTTGATAAAATCGTATCAATTGAGATGTTTGAGGCTGTTGGTAAAGATTATTGGCCGACCTATTTTGAGATCATGTCCAAGGTTTTGAAAAAAGGGGGGCGCGCGGTGATCCAGTCGATCACCATTGATCATGCTGCCTATCATTCTTACGAAAACCAGCCTGATTTTATCCAGCGCTATATTTTCCCCGGTGGGATGCTGCCGTCATTACCGATGCTGGAAAAGCCGCTAGCTGAAGCCGGATTGCATCTGGTAAGCGAGCACGGTTATGCCAGTCATTATGCGCGCACGCTTGATCAGTGGCGGCAAAGGTTTAACGCCGCGTGGCCGCAATTTGCTGAACCGCAGTTTGATCATCGTTTCAAGCGGATGTGGGAGCTGTATCTAGCCTATTGCGAGGGCGGATTTCGCGCCGGCATGATCGATGTTAAACAAATGCTTTTGATGCATAAATAGCCCAAAAAGCATA
>Ga0181595_10000430_pt1 | contig 46410 bp, 29 predicted proteins | sample 041ome_7_FD_145604 | JGI IMG/M metagenome (GOLD analysis project Ga0181595, IMG submission 145604) | Coastal salt marsh microbial communities from the Groves Creek Marsh, Skidaway Island, Georgia - 041401AS metaG (spades assembly) | ecosystem: Environmental > Aquatic > Marine > Intertidal zone... | reverse complement strand
ATCATAGATTCGGTGCACCTACACGGGCATACATATCCATGATATGTCTAGTATACTGATACCCGTGCCGCCGCCCATCGTGACGCTGTGTATATGGGGTTTTCGTGTGTATTGTAGTGCAGGGGGACTCCGTGCCTGGTCATGATTGGTCACATGCATCAACACCATTTTTGCTTGTCGCCGGCGAATCGATGGATCGATCGCGCGCGCCGTTCGCGTCGCCGCAGACGTCGACGACATCGATCGGCGCGCAGTCGTCCGCCGCCGACGCATTCGTCTCTTTCGGTCGTCTCGGTCGTCGCGGTCGGTGAGCCGCCATGGCGACGACGGACGACGCGAGCGCGGGCGCGCGGCGCTGGCGCGGATTGAATCGCCGAGAGGTGATTCGCGCGGCGGGCGGCGATGGGGCGTCGGCGACGGCGACGGCGACGATGACGCGAGGCGGTATCGCGAGGGGTGGTGCGAGCGCGGGCACGAGCGATAGCGCTGGGAGCGCGCGAGCGTCGGATGACGAGGAGGAGGGCGGGAAGGCTGGGAAGGATGGCGTGGAGACGCCGAGCGCGCCGAAGACGAGGGCGCAGCGTATGGCGGGTATGCTCGAGCGCGCCAAGGCTGCAGCGCGGGCGGGGATAGCTCATGTTCCTCGTGGGAGCGAGTCCAAGGCCAAGTACGGGTTGGAGGTGTCGGCTGAGGAGGAGGAGAATCGCAAGCGGCTAAAGGAGGAGAAGCGAGTGAAAGAGACGCTGTTGGCGTTGCAGATGAGTGGTATACGCAGTAAGCCTTCGGGGTTTGATGTCGGCAAGTTGAAGACGTTTTTGGAAGGCGCTGATGAGAGCGTGATGGACAGCGACACGGATAGTGAAGATGAACTGAATGGCGAAAAGTACGAAGACATCGACGAGCAACGGAGCATGTTCGTCATGCACCCAACGACAAAGCTTCGACAGTACTGGGATTTTTTGCAAGTCTTCTTGTTGATGTATATTGCGATCGCGGTGCCGTATCGAATCGGATTTTCTGAGCTCTCATATGGTTGGTGGTATGCGATTGACTTCGTCGTCGATATGTATTTTTACATCGACATGGTGTTCAACTTTTTCACGGCGTATTGGGAAATTTCTGAAACCGATGACGATTATCACTACGTGACGAATTTGTGGCAAATCCAAAAGCACTATTTGAAAGGCTGGTTCTTGCCTGACCTCCTTTCGCTCGCGCCAGTGGATTATGTATCGCGCTTGATTGATGGCACGGCGACGTGTTCTTGGGAGTCTGAGGCGGCGTGCGGCGATGCGGCAGTTTCGACGCAAGTACCTGAAATGCTCCGTTTATTACGCTTGGTGCGTCTTTTACGCATGGCTAGGACGACACGTATCTTAGAACGCTATCAAGAAACTCTCATGCGGGTGTACAAAATCGTGACTATCGTGCGATTAATCGCTTTGCTCTGTCTCTTGTCTCATTGGATGGCCTGCTTGTACGCGTACGTGTACAATTTTGAGCGCGAAGATGCGAGCGGCGTTGAAGGAAAGAAATCCGAAATGTACGTCGCTGCGTTATTTTGGTCGGTACAGACGCTTACAACAGTAGGTTACGGTAACGTCGTACCTACGACGGTAGACGAGCGTGTCGTTGCCATCGTCGTCATGATTACCGGGGGCTTTGTCTTCTCCGCTATCATTTCAGGAGTGAACATGTCCATGGATGAAGACTCGCCAGGGAATCGCTTCGCACTGCTTATGAACCACGTGCGGACGCTTCTTCAGGAGAATAAAATGCCTTCGGGCTTGAAATCTCGCGTTCGTTCGCACTACAAGAACTCTGCCAGAGCGCAGAAACTCGTCAACCGGGACATTATTCAGCCGTTACCAGAAGCCATTCGCGCTGACGTCAACTTTTATATTTACGGAAAATCGATCATGGCGGGGCTAAAATGTGCTGGTAACGTTGAACCGAGCGGACTGGTACTCGAAATTCTTTGTCGAACGATGGACACCGTGATTTACCAGCGGGGTATGCGCATGTGTTACCCGTACGAACTCGCAGAGAAAATCATCATCACTTTAAATGGAAGAACTTCTTACTCCCCGGACGAAGCGACGGTGTTCACACACGACATGGCTCAGAATATCAAACGTAAGAAGTTGAGACAGCAGCAAATTGAAATAGCCGAAGAAAAAGGCTGGATTCGCGGCCCTGGTACGGTGCTCAACCCGGGCTTGATGTGTGGTTTCCACAAGGGCATCCTATGTGCCATGCCTTTCGATAAAGCTGTCGAAGCTCTCTGCCTTGATAGCAATATGTTGTACGAGATGCTGACGCAGCATCAGCCGAAGCTCGTACGGAATTTTATTGACGAATTCTTACAGTCTTTGAAGGCAATTGAAAAGCCAAAGATGGCGAGAATCGCGCTCAGCGAAAGCGACATGAGGCAATATATTGACCCAGATACACGCACTGTGATTGATAACTGGCGAGAAGTCATCGAAGCTGAGAGAATGGCTGAAGATAAAGTAGAACAAGAAGCCGCATATGCAGGTGCCGTTGGTCTTGTTCGTGGTTTGTCTTTTAAGAATGCCACCAACAAGGGCAACGAAGCCAAAAACACTGCAGGAGCGACGATCGGCGCCATCAAGTTGGCTATGCAGCAAATGCACACAGACATCGTAAACGTATCGGAGCAAGTAGTTCAAGTCATGGTTCAAGCCAAGCAAACGCACGAAGTGGTGTCTGAGTTGAACTTGAACTCGACCAAGATTCTGGTGAGCACAGACGTCGTTGAGGAGAAGCAAAATGCCATGGAGATGAACATAGAGGCGGTGTATCAAGCGGTGCAAAATTTGGCGACGGCATCGGCAAGCATGGAAGCTGGTGGATGGACGCAGCCTGGCGGCCAGAAGCAAACTTTCGATTTCACGCGCGGTGGCAGTGACAGGGGCGCGGGACCATCCGGTCTTGCTGGCATCGCGCCGCTGAATCCGATGCAACAAGACGCCATTCGCGACAAGATTGCCGAAGCCGCGCGCCGCGGTCGCAAGCTCACCATCACGACTAACGTTGAAACCGAGCAAGAAACATGGGAACGCGAGCGTAACGCCGACGTAGGTATCCAGGGCATCCGAAACGTTGGCGACAGAGGCTTCGCGGGTACAGAAAGCGATAAATTCCGCGCCGACAAGGTGTTCAAAGACTCTCTCTAAAAGACGCTTTGCGATTTGCGATAAAATACTTGTAACGCATCATCGTCGCCGCTACGACCGATGATGCGTGCTGTTGTCATCAATATATTATATAGTTTATAAATAACGGTACTTGTACACGCACATATGCACGCACGCGCACACCGCCATCACCATCCTCAAGCCTGGAAAACGCCGCGCGGATGCGAAAAAACATAAATCACAGCGTAACGGAAACACATCGTAGCTCACGCCGCACACGCCGCCGCGCGCGCCGCGAGCGACATGGGATGCGCGTCGTCCGCGACGAACCCAAACGATGTCGCGTCTCTGCGCGCCACCGACGCGGAAACACCATCGACGTCGTCGTCGTCGTCTGTCCCGGTGAACTACCTCGTGCGCCTTCGCGGTGGTCCGCTGACGCAACACGAGTACAACAGCCGTCTCTCCGGCGTCGACGGCACACACACGGTGTCCGTGCAGTACACTGACGATAGCGGAACGATTCGCGCGTATCAAATGCGCTACGCGACGTGTTCGCAGCGCGGATATTACCCAGAAGCTGCGGACAAGCTGAACCAGGACACGTACGCGGCGTTGGAGCGGTTTCGCGGCCGGGAGGATGAATTCGTTTTTGCGGTGTTTGATGGGCACGGTGAGTGCGGAACAGAGTGTGCTGTGTTTGCGAGGGATCGCGTGCCGATGGAAATGGCGTGTAGGGAGTTTGGGGATGTGGAGGGGTACTGCGCGGCGTTTGAAGCGACGAACGCGGCGTTGCGGAAGAGCGACATCGACGACGCGTTGAGTGGGACGACTGGGATCGTGGCGCATATTCGAGGACGAGAGTTGTATGTGATTAATGTAGGTGATTCTCGAGCGACGATGGGGATGACACAAACGTCGGAGAGTGGGGTAGAGAGCGTGGAGACTTTTGATTTGAGTTCAGACCAGACGCCGTTTCGCAAGGATGAGTGCGAGCGCGTAAAACAATACGGTGCGCGCGTGCTGACTCTCGATCAACTGGAAGGGTTCAAAGACCCAAATGTACAATGCTGGGGCACCGAGCAAGACGACGATGGCGATCCGCCGCGATTATGGGCGAGTAATGGCATGTATCCAGGGACAGCGTTTACTCGCTCCATTGGCGACGCCGTCGCCGAGCGCATTGGCGTCGTCGCCACGCCAGAGATAGAACACGTGCGTTTAAGCAAAGACACAAAGTGTCTCGTCATTGCGAGCGATGGGGTGTTTGAATTTATCCCGTCTGCGAGTGTGGTGAAGACGGCGCTCGCGTCTGAAGATCCTCAACAGAGCGCGATTTCGCTCGTCGTCGAGTCCTACAAGCTGTGGTTACAATACGAAACACGAACGGACGATATCACCGTCATCGTGCTCTTGTTTGAAGACTTTTTCGACGAAGAAGTCATCGAGCCGCAAACGCCGCTGCAGTCTGTGCAAAGCATTGGGGCGTTATTTAATTTCCCCGACCGCGCGGAGCCTCTGACGTCGCCGTTTCCATCCTCGGCGCGCCCGAGTCGGCGCGTCATGCCGACCTTCACGATGCAGACCCGCCGAAGTCTTCGCGTCGTGCATCCGTATGGGACATCATCGGATTATCATCTCGCTGAGGACGCCGGCGCGAGCGCTTTGGTGGCACAACTTGACAATTTATCCATGACTGACGCCGACGTCTCACAACTCGTCGACGTATTCAAGTCGTCATTCGTATTTAATTTTCATTCCGACGATGTTTTGGAAAGATTGGCCCGCGCGACGTATAGAATCAAAGCTGACAAAGGTCAGGTTGTCCTGAGACAAAACGACAAGAATGCCTTGCGTGCTTTCTATGTCGTAGAAAGTGGACATTATATTGGGCGCGACAACTTGAAGTGGGGCGTTGACGACGAGAATGAAAGCGTAAGTACGCGGTCGTACGGAAAAGAAGGCGACCGCATGTGCTTTAACGAGCAGTGTATGATGCATGCACAACTTCCCCATGAAACCGTCACAGCAGAAACAGAAGGAGTGTTGCGTGTGCTTGACATGGCGACGTTTAACCGAATCGCTCGAGTTCAAGACGACGACGACGTCGTCAAATTAACGCGAGCGCTTCGGGGCGTAGAGACGCTGAAAACTGCAAAGTTGAGCGATTTGCGCATGATTTCAGCACAGGTCGTCGCTAATCGTGCAAACTCGCTCTCATACGCGAGGGAAAATGAAATCATCGCGCATCAAGGACAACAACTTGACGCTATGCATGTCATCAAGTCGGGCGACGTCGCGTGCACGGTGCGCGCCAACGCACGCGACGAAAGCGAAATCCCGCGTGTGGTGCTACGTTTATCATCTCAACAGTACTTTGGTGAGCGCGCACTTTCGGGTACGGGCGTGTGCGCGACAAATATTCAAGCCATCAGCGAGGAGGTTGCGGTGTGGAGGATTTCAAAGCGCGACATTGAAAGCGTCCTCGGGACGTCAAGCGTGATGCTCACTCGATCTTTGAGCGTATCCAACATTGACGCTGGTGCATCACTGGCGACCTCGAATAAGGCACTCAAGTCAAAGTTAACGCCTCCAGAACGACGGCTGTCGTTCGGCGACGATAACCGCGCGACGCGTGAGGCGCTGTACGTCACGCTTCTCGGGCACATGCGCGAAATGAAGGGTATTTTACGAGAGGCGACGGTACAAATTTCATTAGCGCGCACCGAATCCCTCGGTCGCGTTGAAGGCGTGCTGCGTGAGCGAGCAATCATCAAGTTGCTCACGTCTGACTCAGCGTTACCTCCGTCATTTATTCCTCAGCCTGGGTTGCCGCAAAAAGATTCGAGCTTTATTTCAATTCCGTATCCATTCGTGCCGCGTTGCGCGCTCGAAGCAGTCATCGCGTGTGGAGGTGGGTCTAAACCCGCCGTCGTGCGTTATTACGTCGCTGCATTGACGCTCGTATTGGAGTACATACATAAGTTCGATATCGTCTTCCGCGGCATCGATCCAGAGACGATGATTATTTCTGAAACGGGAGCGTTGCGATTGGTTGATTTCCGCTTCGCCAAGCGTCTCTCCGCGAGTGATGCGTCGCCAGGACGCACGTTCACCGTATGTGGCGCCGCTGCGTACATGGCACCTGAAGTTGCCGCAGGCATAGGCCATGACGAGCGGGCGGATTGGTTCTCGCTCGGGACGTTCATCGCGCACATGCTTTGCGGCTCGCCGCCCTTTGGCATGACGGTGAGTCATCAGACGTTTCATGCCATTTGCGCGTGCGATGTATCCAAAGCATTTCGCGATGATGCCGATCCAGACGCCGTGGATCTAGCTCGCCAGCTTCTCGTCGCCGACCCTGGCGCGCGACTCGCGACGGCGCGGAAAGTCAAGCAACACCCGCTCTTCGCCGGCGTGGATTGGGACGCGCTCGCCGTCGACCGACCGCCGACCGTAGTCGAAGAGCTCACGCGAGACCAATACCGCGGCCGCGGCGTGCCACCGATTCGCGATGCCACCGAATCGAGCGCATCGAGTGCGTCTTGGATTGAAACATACATGGCGTTCGATTCAATCGCGCCGTAGGACGTCGCGAACGCGAGCCGAACCCGAGCCCTGAGCCCTGAGCCGAGCCGTACGCACACACAGCATACAACCATCCCGCACATGTAATAATTACACCTCTATGCCGCGCACGCACGCATCAGAAAAGAGCACGCGAAGACGATACGTCCCTCGCGCGACGTCCGCGCCGCCGCCGCACACGTCGCCTCCCCATGGCCACCCGCGTCGGTCTCTTCGTCGACACCGACACCGACGACGAGACGAGCGATGGCGACACCCCACTCGGCGTCACCACCACCGCCAGTCGACGACGCAAACCCGCGCTCGATGACGACGACGACCGAATGGATGACGACGGGGACATCATCCTGCGCGAACCTTTCACACACAAAGTCGACCTTACCGCCGCCACCGACGCGCTGCGCGCGCACGAGACCGCACTCGAGGCATTGACGAGTGTGTACCGCGACAATGCGCGCGCGGATGGCGGCGAAGACGTCGCGACGGGCGCGGGTGATGCCGGTGATGGCGATGAGATGGTTGGCGGTTTAAACGTCGTTTCGGCGGATGATGACGCGTCTGAGCGCGCGCTCGGCGCGCGGCGCGCGCATGCGACGTGCTCAGCGGCGCTTGATGCGGCGAAGCGTGCGTTGAGCGCGTCACACGCGAGCGTGACGTCGCACGCGGCGCCGAGAGAGGCGAAAGACGCGTCGAGGGGTACGGATGCGTACGCGCAGCGAGGCGCAGCGAGAGGGTGCGCGTTCGGCGCGCGCGGTGACATCGCCTTGCCCGTGATACGGGACGGAACGACGACGACGGCGATAAGTGTGCGCGCGGTGCGAACGTCGCAGGCGATGGAGGCGTGCGTGGGAGCGCTTGAGGTGGCGCTCGCGCAGGCGGTGCCGCGCGCGGGCGGAGGCATTCGACACGCGTGCGCGCGAGAGAGCTCATCTGACGCCCCGTATGGCGTTGCCGCGGTGTGTCTGCGACATTTAGAAGCCGTGGTTGAAGTGTTGACGTCGAGCGTGAGTGAAGGTGGCGAGGTCTCGGAGGAATTGTTGCGAGCGCGCGTGGAAGCGGAGGTGAGCGCGTGGGCGTTGACGAGCGAGCTGTTCGCCGAGGACAAGCTCGGGGCGGCGCGAGGAACCGCCGCGGACGTGCATAGACGACGTGCAGGGGTCAGTGCGTGGCTTCGAGAACAAGTATCGCGCAAGGCTCCGGCTGAGGAGGAATTAGTTGGTCGTAAGGCGGCGGCGACGCACGTCGCGGGCGGGCGGACGGTGAGCGCGGCTCGCGCCGCTGCCGCGCACGGTGATCCGCGTTTAGCGACATGTATCGCGCAGATTGGTTCGGGAAAGAATGTATCATTTTATGCAAAGCAGCAGCTCAATCGCTGGCGCGCAGGGCCGGTTGGAAAGTACGTGTCAAGCGAGAGCGAGGAGGCGTTTAAGCTTCTCGCGGGCGAAGTCGCGCGCGACGACGACGGCATGGGCTGGTACCAAAATTTTGGATTACATCTCTGGCTCGGCGCTGGCCCGACGTCGCCGCTTAGAGAGGTTGTTAAATCGTACTGCGATGCGGTTAAGTTGCGCAAGGCTGCTAATCCTTCGCCGCCTTGCGCAACCGATGCTACGTTGGAGGCGAACAAAGCGACGCATTTGCGAGACGTAGCGTTCAACATTCTCGATCTCGCAGCATCTGCTGAAGACGGTGTGGTGCCGAGCACGGCGGAAATACGGTTAGCGTTTCACCCACTCACGTACTCGGATGACGTGCTCAACGCGTCGTTAGCTTGGCATTTGTTTATGATGCTCAACGCCATCGACGTCGTGCGCGGGGAAGACGTCGATGCGTTAGCGGATGAAATCACCGTCGCCTTTGTCACGCAGCTCATGAGCATGACCGATAGAACGCACTGTCATTGGATTGTCTTCGTAGCACAGCACTTGCGCGATCAAACGCGCCGAGAGAAGATGACGAGTCATATTTTGCGCGAGCGCTTTGAGGAATGGAATGGCGACGACGCCAGGATGGCGTTTTTGCTCAACCAGTGCGCTGTGCCGCAGAGCGCGTTAGCGGAGGCGAAATCCTTGTGGTTTACGTACTCAAACCCACAGGCGTAATACGTAGACAAACAACGAAAAGTAACGACATAGCGTGTAAAAACAATTCGAGATATTTTCGATATTGACATTCTCTCCCTCTCTTCCTCCCTCTACTAATTTTCACACCTAAACTTCCCAATCTAAGACGCTGACGCGATTGTTTGAGAAGCACGCGGCGACTTTATTGCCCTCCTTGTTCCAGCAAACTTCAAAGATGCCACCTTCACCTTGGTAGGTGCGCACTAAACTACCATCCTTGACGTTCCAAATGTGCAAGTGTTTGTCGAACGAACCGCTCGCGAGGTACTTGCCGTCTGGACTAAAGGCGACGGAGTACACCGGATCGGTGTGCCCTTCTAGCGTGTGCAAGCACTTGCCAGAATCGACGTCCCATAGTTTGATCGTAGCGTCGTACGACGCGGTGGCAAGAATGAGGGGAAGGTCGGGGTTCTCCGTCCCGGGGCCGGTAGGGCTCCACTTGATGGTGTAGATTTCCTTCTCGTGCTCGTTGAAGTCGTGCACGCATGTGTCTTTCTTCAAGTTCCAAACTTTGGCGGTAAAATCATCTGAGCAGGACGCGAGCAACGTACCGCTCGGGTCCCACTTGATGGCGTTCACCTCGTCAGTGTGCCCCTTGAACGCCTTGACGGGCTTGTCCTTGCCGAGTTCGCACACGTAGATGGAGTGATCCATCGACGACGTCGCGAACGACGTTGGGCTTCGCCAGTCCACATCGAGCGTCGGTGCTGAGTGGAACGCAAACTGTTGCTTCATTTCACCAGTCTTCGCATCCCACACGATTGCCGTTTTGTCGACGGAGCCGCTGAGCAAGCAGTCGCCCTTCTTGTTCCACTTTAAGGAAAAGATCGGACCCTTGTGCTTCTTCAAGCTCATTAAAAGCTTACCTTCGGTGTCCCAGATGCGAGCCTGCCCATCGTACGAGCCTGTGGCGAGTAGGGTGCCATCGGCGTTCCAGTCAAGCGTCGTGACATCCTTGCTCTTGTTCGCCCCGGCGGCCCACTCACCATTTTTGTTTTCATCACCCGTATCCATCGCATCGCCCGCCGACGCACCATCCTCGTCGCTCTTATGCTCCAACACCTTTGGCTTTTCAAGTTTCGCCTGAGCTTCGCGCCCCGATGGACCTGCTGGAACGGACCACACGCGCGCCGTAGAATCGCCCGAACCAGACGCCAAAAGTTGCTTGGTCGGATTCCACGCGCAAATAAACACCTCGCTCGTGTGTCCATCCAATATCGTCACCTCATCGCTCGTAATCTCGCGCTCGACATCACTTTCAATCTTGATCCCATTCGCTTCCGCCTTGGCTCGCAACTCCTTCTCTTCCTCCTCGCGTTGCGCCTTGCGTTCCTCATCCGTCATGTTCCGCCGCTTCGTAACGAGCTCCTTCAACTCCTCCACGCTCGACGTGAGCAAATCTCGCGAACTCAACACCGAAAAGTCCGCATCAACATCCGTTCCATCCTACACCACACGCAACAACACCAACACGTCAGTACAACACGTCCCGCGTCGAGCGAATGCGCGTTTAATTCTCTCGCGCGCGGCGCGCCCTCTGCATCATCCCAGAGATCTCATCCGCCCATTCATGACGCATCTCCGACGCTTTACGACGCACAAACGCGCCATGCGACGCACGAATACGCTCAAACACACGTCAACACACAACATTTCACGCACCTCATTCAAATTCGCCTCAAGTTCGAGGTACTGCAACCCCTTCTGTACGAATGAAATCAAAGCCCCCGGCGGAATCGCCCGCGACGGTGCGATAGATTTCCGATCGACGTACGATTCATTCCCAAACGCAAACGCGCTGTGCGTGAACCCAGATTCGAGTAAATATTTATACACGAGGTAATTTAATTCATCGCTCGTGAGCGCCATCGCGCGCGATGTCCGTCGCGTCGCCTACGAATCCGCGACTTTTGACGACGATGCGTCGGGCGCGAATTTGATGAATTCGCACGCGCGTGTCCGAGCAGGGTTTCGAATGCGCGCGAATGCGTCGACGGTGCGACGTCGTCACGCGTGCGCGGCGCGCGTGTGTGTGCGCGAAGGCGATGTGATGCGCGTTTTCAGCGCGGCGCTCGGCGCGTACGGGCGCTCGGCGCGGCGGCGTGTGGCGACGCGCGCGCGGAATCGCGACGGCATCGTCACGCGCCGGTGAACCATCATACAACGGACCACTCTGTGTGTACCCCCGCACATGTGTTGTATGTACCCACCCACGCATTGACGAATCATGACTTAGCGTTATCATACATTCAAAACGGTGGTTCCAACGGCTCGACCGCTCGACCGGCCGCGGGCGCCAATCGTTCGCGTCATCGTCGCGCGCGCGCGCATCCAGCGCCGAGACGCGCGCGCGAGACGCTCGCCGCGGAAGCACGTGGGTGCCTTTGTCCTCCGTTCGCCACCGTACGGCCGAATGGGCCTCACGCGGCTCAGAGATGACCGCGGGAACTCGACCGACTTTTGGCTGTCCACCACGCGCTCGTCGGCGCGCGTGGCGTCGACGTCGACGTCGCGCGCGCGCGGGGGGGGCGAATGGGGCGCGGTGGTGGAGCGCGAGGTCGTGGGTGTGCGTGCACTCGCGAGTCGCGTCGGCGTCGGCGGCGCGTTGGCGCGGGATTCGATGGGCGCGTCGAACGACGTCGAGCCGAACGACGACGACGACGACGACGACGACGACGACGACGCGGATATCGACTTTGCGCACGCGCCCGTGGTGTTCGTGGGATACCCACACGTGTCGTTGCTGTGTCCACGGTGTCGGGACGTCATGCTCGATCCGGTATGCGCGGACGACGGGTCGTCGTATTGCCGCGGGTGCGCTCCGGCGCCGACGGCGGCGGGCGCGCCAGCGTACGCTCGAAACGTGGAGATTGAAGACGCCATCGTGTCTTCTGCGGTGATTTGCAGGCGCGGACTCGTGCTTAAACGTAACGCGCACGGTGCTGGGGAATGGTGTTGGAACGCCGAGGGGTGCGGGGAGGCGGTGCGGCTGTCGATGCGAGACGTGCACGACAGAGAGTGCCAATTTGTCAGTCGTCGATGTCCGTTTCCGTGCGCGTCGATGACGATAGCGCAGTCGCATAATTTAGTTCCTGGGAAAGATTTCTGTGGTGAATGCGTGCCAAAGTACTTGTATATTAGTCACCAGCAATCGTGCGCGTGGCAGCCGACGACGTGCGAAGTGAAAGGGTGCGCGGCGCGCGTGCCGCTGTGTAAAGCGCCGCATCACGCGCAGACGTGTCCCGAGGCTGTGATTGCGTGTGCGAATGGATGCGGATGGAGCGGTGCGCGCAAGTCACTCGCCGAGCATCGCGCCACGACGTGCGTGCGTGAGTACATCAAGTGTGGATTTATTAATTTAGAAGACGAAGACGAGTTGGGATGTTTGTTTGGATGCGAACGCGCTGGCATCGACGCGCACAGAATGGATTGCGACTATCGTCCGTACACGTGTCCGAGTTGTGACACAAAGGTGAACGCGCTGCGCGCAGCGAGGCACGAAGCGGTTTGTGCGGAAGCCCGGCGACCGTGTCCAAAGTGCCACGCGTTCGTGCGCTCGAAGATTCTCCACGCGCACCTTGACAATTTTTGCGTCGGCGCAAGCAAAAAGTGCCCATTTGTGAGCTTTGGTTGCCTAGAATGTGGAACGACGGAAGAACTCGTTGCGCATCAGCGAGATGATGCGCCGAGGCATTTAAGACTCGTTGTGCGCGCGCTCGATGAAGAGCGCGAGCGCGGGACAAAGAAGACGCAAGTGATCGAGCGTCTCGAAGCCTCCATCGAAGACTTGAATGCCGAATGCGAGCGCCTGGCACGCGAGGCGAACGATCGCGTGCGTTTTGTGGAAGAGAAGGCGATCGAACAGGTTCAACGCGTTCAGAATCGCTTAGAATTGACCACCGAAGCGTTTGACGCGCATGTCGCGGCGCAGACTGCGGAGATCGCACGGCTCAAGATTGACTTGACCAACGCAGTGGATGCCGACGCGCAATTGACCAAGGTGACGAGCGCGGTGTCGCACGAAGACGCAAATGCGCTCGTGGCGAGCATCGAGTCTCACGCTATGACGTGCACTGCGCAAATCATGTCTTTGCGTGCAGAGATTGACGCGTGCGATGTCAAGTGGAACGCGGATGTAGAACAACTGTCCACGAGAGATGAAGACACCGTCGCGGCGTGTAGGAAGGAAATCGATAGCGCGATTAGAGAGAGGCGTGAAAGGGATACATCAACGAAGCGCCTCGACGAGTTGGCGGCGGAAATCCGCGACGTGCAGAGAACGTTGAACATTAAACTGATGGAGCTGTCGCAAAAGCAGAATGAACTCAACGAACACTGGCGAATCGCAAATCAAAATCCGCAATTCGTACTCACGACGCGCGTTGCACCTTCGTTGACGGGTTCGGAAGACGACGTAGAAAATCAAGAGCGCACGTATGTTGACGTAGTCAAACCTCGAAGAAAGTTGAAGACTTTAGCCAAGACGCTCGCGAGCGATGAGAATGTATCCAACTCGGGCGATGGCGTAACGCCTTTGAGGCGCCGGAAATTTAGTGCATCGTTACGTTCGGCGCGAGATAGAGTTCCAGATGAGTCTGAGTCGACGTCATCGCAAGCTGCAGACCCATCGAATGAAGTACTCGCGACGACAGCGGAGGCGCCTCGCGAAGAAGTCGCCGATGACGAACGCGTCGTGTCGACCGCGGCACCGGCACGCGAGTCCATCGCGCGTGACATTGAACCACCACCGTCTCAAACGTCGCCTGTGCAACCCATGGAGGAAGCACGAACGCGTTCGGCTGTGCACACTAGCGGCGCTGTCGCCGATGACGAACGCGTCTTGTCGACCGCGGCACCGGCACGCGAGTCCATCGCGCGTGACATTGAACCACCACCGTCTCAAACGTCGCCTGTGCAACCCATGGAGGAAGCACGAACGCATTCGGCTGTGCACACTAGCCGCGCTCCAGGACACGGCTACGACGACATGATAAGAGACGGTTTGATGCGGGAATATGAAACCGTCTATGACGACAGACGCGACTTAAACGTCTCTTACGACGATACCGTCTCATTGAGCTCATCGGTTTCCATCGATGACGTCGACGATGAAGACCACGGCGTCATACGTGCGGTAGATTTCGCCGACCTTTTAGGCCGGCGCTTGTAACATACATACGACAAACGCCTCGAGCGCCTCCGCGCGCCTCACACGTCTCCGCGCGCCGCCATGTCTCACGTCGGCGATTACGTCATCGGCATCGACGGCGGGACTGGAGGCATTCGTGCTGGCGTCTTTGATCTCCACGGGCGCGCGCTCGCGTTCTCAGATGTTCCGTACGAGACGACGTACCCGCTGCCCGCGCGCGCCGAGCAGCGTCCCAGCGACTGGATAGACGGACTTCACCTCGCCGTCAAGCGCGCTGTCGCCGCAGCACAAGCTGAGATTAAAAACGACTCCATAGACGTCGCATCGCGCGTGCGTGGGATGTGTGTCGATACCACGTGCTGTAGCGTAGTGGCCATGAATGATGAAGGCGAAGCCGCGGCGCCGTGCGTGCTTTGGATGGACATGCGCGCCAGTCGCGAATGCGATGACATTCTCGCGACTGCGGACGGCGCGCTTCGCGTGAATTGCAACGGTCAGGGCCCTGTGTCCGCGGAGTGGATGATTCCCAAGGCGCTGTGGTTGAAGCGAAACGCGCCCGAGACGTACGCCGCGAGTCGCATATGCGAGTATCAAGATTATATAAATTTCCATCTAACCGGACGCTACGTCGGGTCGAGCAATAACGTAAGCGTGAGATGGCACTTTGATGGTAAAACCCCGCCGGTGACATTGCTTGAGTCATTGGGCATGGCGGAGTTGCTCGAGAAGTGGCCCAAAGAGATACTGGATATGGGCGACGTGGTCAGCGGTTTGACGGCGGAGGCGGCGGCGAGATGCGGGTTGAAAGAAGGCGTTCCCGTCGTTCAGGGTGGTGCAGATGCATTTGTTGGTATGGTTGGCTTGGGTGTGATTGAGCCAGGACAGCTGGCGCTCATTACGGGGTCATCGCATTTACATTTGGGCGTCGCGTCGGCACCGTTGCACGCGTCTGGTATATTTGGGACGTATCGGAATGCGCTCGTAAAAACCGCACCGTTCGTCGTCGAAGGCGGACAAACGAGTACTGGTTCTGTCGTACGGTGGTTTAAAGATTTGTGTAACGGTGATCATGGATTTTACGATGACATTAATGCAGAGGCGGCTGAAATTCCAGTCGGCGCCGAAGGCTTGACGGCGCTCGATCATTTCCAGGGTAATCGTACGCCGCACGTCGATCCACTCAGCCGTGGTGTGATTTCTGGATTGACACTTAAGCACACTCGTGCGCACGTGTACCGAGCCATCCTCGAAAGCGTATGCTGTGGCACACGGTTAATTTTTGAAACGATGGCGAGAGGCGGGTACGAGCCCAAGGAAGTTGTCGTCGCCGGCGGCGCCACGCGCTCGGATCTTTGGCTTCAAATCCACGCCGACGTCACGGGCATTACCCACGTCGTCACAGAGTGCACCGATGCCCCGGCTTTGGGGAGCGCAATTTTAGCCGCGCTCGGTACAAATGCGTTCGAAGACATCAGCGCTGCCGTAGAATCAATGGTTCGGCGCGTTCGGGTCGTGCGTCCAAATCCAGAAGCGCACGCTGCGTACGCGAGAGATGTATATCCAGCCTACTGTCGCATGTATCCATCGCTGCGCGACGTTTGGGGTTGCACACGCGCCGAACGGTCGTCATTATCGGCATCCACATCATCGTCGCTACGGGCCATCGTCGCGCCGAGTCTGTTAGCCGCAGACCAAGGCGCGCTCGCCGCTGAGGTCAATCGCATGCTCGACGAGGGTGCGGATTGGCTGCACGTAGATATCATGGATGGGCACTTTGTGCCTAACCTTACCATTGGCCCGCCCGTGGTGGCTGATTTATGCAAGCGCGTCGGTCCGCGAGACGTATTTCTCGATTGCCATTTATCGGTGAGCAATCCCAAGACGCTCGTTCCAGCCTTAGCCGACGCCGGAGCGTCGAGCGTGACTTTTCACATCGAAGTTGCGAGCGGAGACGACGCGAGAGAGCTGTGCCGATCGATTCGAGCGCATGGCATGCGCGCAGCCGTGGCATGTAAGCCAAATACGTCGTGCGAAACGAGCGGCATTTACGACCTCTGCGATGAAAACCTCGTAGACATGATATTGTGCCTTTCTGTCGAGCCTGGCTTTGGCGGTCAGGCGTTCATGCCATCCGTGCTCGACAAAGTGCGCGCTTTGCGCGCGCGCTATCCTTCACTCGACATTCAGATGGATGGTGGAATCAAAATTGCAACGTCTTCGGCGTGCGCCGAGGCGGGCGCCAACATCTTAGTCGCCGGGAGCGCCATTTTCGGCGCGCAATCCCCAGCAAGCGTCATCTCTGCATTTCGTAGCGCCATCATCGACGCTAGCCGCATCATTATGTAATACGCACATCATTATGTAGTACGCGCGCGTAAAGTCAGCCATAGCCACCACTCAAGGCCTCACTTCATCGCTTCGGACACGATGAACGTCACCGTCATCGCCGGCGACATTAGAAACATATACAACGACACCATTTTCGCCGCGCGCGATGTGCTCATAGATGCGTTTGGCGTCGACGACGTCAACGCGGCGCAGCTTTTCGTCGTCGTCGGGACGATCTTAGCTGTGTACGCGCTCGCGCTCCTTCACGCCTGCCTCACGCGTGGGCGCCGATCGCGCAAGGATGCAAACACACGAAAACCAGCGACAGTGATCATGGGGTGCAGAGACTCGGGGAAGACGTGCATGTTTCAGGCGTTGAAGTACAAGGAGCAACGATTCGCGACGGTGACGAGCATGGCGTCGGGCGAAGCCGCGGACGTGGTCGTGGAAGGCAAGAATGCGCGAGGTACACCGGTAACGCGCACGAATTGTCGAATAGTAGACACACCTGGACACGGCAAGCTCCGCCGCGATGCCATGGGGGAGTTATCGCGAGCGGCGGCGTTGGTGTTCGTCGTGGACAGTTCGACGTTTACGACGGAGAAGAAGGATGTCGCAGCGTACCTATTTAATCTTCTTTCCAGCGAGCTCGTTCAGCGGCGACGAATTCCAATCTTCATCGCATGCAACAAGACGGAAAAGCTCACGTCGCACCCACCGGATTTCATCCGCAAGCGCTTGGAAAAAGAAATTGACAGTTTACGCGCCGCCAAACGCGCAGAACTCCCAGACATCGCCATCACCAAAGCTCAAAAGCGCGCCAACGAGATCGCCGCCAAGAAGAATGCGAAACTTCGCTCGCTCGGTCAACGTCCAGGTGAAACCTTTACGTTTGAAGCGTTTTCAAAATCCACAAAGGTTCCCGTCTCCGTCGGCGGAACGTCGGCGACCAAACTCGACGTCGCCGCCGCGTGCGATTTCATCATTCAACGCGGCGCCTAGTCACACGCCACGCGTACCTATAGTAGCTCTTTCTAGTACCATCACACACACACGCAGTCGTCACATCGCGCGCTCGCCATCCAATCGCCTCGACGCGTCTTTCGTCTTTCGCCCGCGTGATTCACATTCAAAACGGTCCAGTCCCCACGCCGACCCCCTCGCGCCGCCCGCCCACCGCATCATTCCACGCCGCGCACGATGTTCGCCGCGACGCACTCCGCCGCGCTCAGCGCCAAGCAATGCCAATTTAACTCCAACACCATCTCCGCCAAGGTACGTCCGCACGCTCGGCGTCGCGCGCGCGCGAACGCGCGCGCGAACGACGGACGCGACCCTAGGCCCTTTGGGGTTTCGCGCGCCGACGATTGATGGGTGACGAATTCGCGCCCGCGACGCGATGGCGCGACGCGATTGTCGCGGATGATGACGACTGACGGGTGATGGTTATTTTTTCGCGCGCGCAGAGAATGTCGGTGGCGCCCGTGGCGGGTCGTTCGACGCTTGAAGTCGTCGCGGTGCGTGCGATGCGCGAGTGCGATGTGATTCGTGATTTCGTGTGTTGATTCGCGCGTGGCGTGCGCGCGTGGGGTGGGCGCGGGCGCGCGTGATGGTGCGAGGGTGTGGATGCATACGGCACGCGTCGGTTTAGGGGCGCGCGAGCGCGTGGTTGGCGGCGCGCGCGCGGGGCGCGAGGCGGCAGTGGTCGCGCGCGCGATGTTGAGGGTTTAGGGTGCTCGGGTCGCGATAAGGGTCGGCGTCGCGTTTGAGGATTGATTTCGTGCGCCGCGCATTCGTTCGCGAACGTTAGACTGACATGTGCTGCGTCGTCGTGCCGTTGATTTTGATATTTACAGAAGAAGAAGTGGGAAAAGCAAGCCATGACGAAGAATGGTCTTCCGGTGCGCATTCCGATGCACGTCAAGACGAACGACAAGGTCATCGTCATCGCCGGCGCCGATAAGGGGAAGGTGACGAACGTCGTTGAGGTTTTCACGAAGACTGGTGAAGTGTTGTGCAAGGATGTTAACATTAAGACGAAGCACATCAAGCCGCGCGGGGAGGGTGAGACTGGTCAAATTATTCAGCGCGAGTTTCCGATTGCGCACTCAAACGTGATGCACTACAGCGAGGCGCAGTCTGTGCGCTCGCGCATCGGTACCAAGATGGTTGATGGTAAGAAGAAGCGAGTGTTGAAGAAGACTGGTGAAGTTCTCGCCAACTAATTGAAATTCTTCGCGCGCCAACACGTCAGTCGCCAGCTTAGCCTAAACACCTAGGAAATTGTTTTATAACACAAGTTCATTTTTATTCACCGCAAAGAGGCATCGATGAGCTGTCGTCGAGAGACGAGAAGAACGTGCGCGTGTGTAAAAATAGAAATGATATGAATTTCAACTGTGCTGCGTGCTGCAGATGACTACGATAACTATGGTAAAAATTCGAGCAAAGAATTGGAGAGTCGCGCGTACGTCGCGCGACTTGCTTGTGTGTGATCAAGAGACGCGTAATACTACGCCAGACTAAAGCCGTGTTTGATCGCCGCCTCCCACGTTTCATCTATGCGAGTGTGGTCGATGGCACCGACTTCGTGATGATCCCAACCCTCGAGCGAATGCACTAATGCCCCAGCATGGCACGCGTGCACTTGCCCACGTTCCATCGTCATTTCACACGAGCGGAAATCCTTTGCATCCTTTGGAAGCTTGAATGCCGGAAGATCCGTGTATACGCAGTCCTTGCGTGATTCAGGAATCGGCGGCACGACGAATTGGTGAAACACCGCTCCGCGCGGTGCGCTTTGTTGGTCTCTCTCGCTGCAATGCTTACCAATGACCCAATCCTTGCACGCGGCGCCGTCGCTCAAACTCTTGGATTGCACCAACAAGTGCTGATCCTTCTTCGCCGCTTCGTCTCGGATCTTCTCAAATCGTTCGTCGCTAGTGGTGTACATCAAAACTCGCACACCTCTCTCCGCCATGTACAACGCAATCGCCCGACCGAGCTTGGAGGTTGATCCAGTGAGGAATATTTCCTTGCAGTCGCTGGGAATCTTTTGCAAAATAGCCGCGGCGGTGAGCGTGTTCCCGTGCACCACCCGCGTCTTCAAGTGCTTCCCATGCTTATTAACGAATAATGCCCCACCACCATTCAGTGCCTCATTCTTGTTCAACGCACCCAGCCCCAATACCTTCACCCCAGACTTGTCGGCGGAGAGAATCGCTTGTTCAATCTTCTTGTTGATGTGATTAAACTCACTCTTGATGAAGAATTGAAACCCCCACGCGGGTGTGACCCACGTTTCACAGTTCAAATGTCGCAACCTGTGTCTGTCTGCAACGAATGAACTGCCGAACATGCGCAACAGTAGCACGAACGGCACGCAGAGCGGCCAAAATGGCTTGAGCCACCACGCCGAGACAAACGGGCGCGACGAAAAGCTGCGCAGCACAAAGGGCAAGTGAAACACACTCAAAAGCTCAGTGCCATGCGCCATGAACACAACATCAGGCGCCTTCACCGGTACCGCCGCACCCGTGATAGCCTTCTCGTACAACTCGTCCGAAGTTTTATCCGCAGTACCGTACACGTAATCATACAACGGCATGAATAAACAAAAATTCGTGTGCACGCGAGAGTGGTGCAACGAGTGGTAACTCGGGGTATAAATCATGTACTTCATCCCGGGAATACGCATGAACCAGCGCGGAATGAATTCAAAGTTACAGTGCCCGATGGCGTTCAACACATCAAAACCAAGAAGGTAGATGTAGAACATCGCGATGGACGCGCCGCCGAGCGCCCACGTCCCCAAGAGCGGAATCGCGAAATTCGCCGTGTACATCAAGTGCTCCATAAACGGATGCACGCTCCCAGTGATGGGTTCGGTGACGAAACTGGCGTGATGATGGGAGTGATACGCACTGTATAACTTGTGGTGATGCAACGCGCGATGAAGCCAGTAATACACAAACTCCGTCGGCCCGGCGTGCAACAACGCGAGCTGCGCGACCCCGACGCCGTTGTACGCCGGAAACCCACTAAAGCCAAGTTTCGGCGCGTGATGCACGCACGCGATCACTATCGTCTGTAACAATATGTAATCATCCCAATGATCCTCCCGATCAACCTGTTTAAAATCAATTCCCTTGCCCTGGATGCGCGTAGACCGCGTCAACCACTGCACGCGGCTCAAGCTTATCCAAAGTTGCGCGTTCGCGTACCGCGCCGCCGCGATCGCGAGCAAGTGCCACGCGAAATTATCCCCATCATCCTTCCCGAGCACAACCTGCGCCACAAAAGGCACCAACGTGAGGTACTTTAACGACCCATACCCTTCCCATGGAAAGTCGTACAACACCCCAGGTTTCGTCGCCATCGCGGTTCTCGCGACCTCGCGCGCTCGCCTCGCCTCGCGCTTCGCCCCGACGCTCGCGTAGACTCGCCCCCGCGCGCGCCCTCGCGTATCCTTCGCGACCAACGACCGCGTCACGCGTCCGTCACTCTCCCACCCACACACACGCGTCGAATATCCGCCCACGCACGACACCGATACGAATGAATCAATCAAGAAATCACCGTCCCCTTGTCGTCACCGATGACGGCGATGATGGGTCGCCCTGCGCCTCTGGCCTGCGCGTGTGCCGCACGCCTCGCGCGACGTCGCTCGGCGTCTCGCGCGCGTCGAACGCGATGCGCGTAATTCCCTCGCGTTCGCCTCGCGCGTCGGTCGGCTCGGTCGCGTCGCCGTGTGGCGCGCACGTCGACGTCGTCGTCGGCATCGGTGACGTCGCCATCCATGGGTGGGTGTGTGTGTGTACCCCTGTGTGTACCTCTGTCTGTCTGTCTGTCTGTCGCGCGCGCTAGCGCGTACCTACCTACCTCTCTCTGTCGTGGGCACACGGGCGATGGTGTGGCTATGGATGCGCGTGCGTGTGGGTGTTACATGGACGCGCGGTGTGGTGTGGGCTAGGTGATGCGGATGAGGTGGCGGGCGGACGCGCGAAGACGCGCGAGGACGCGGAGGCGCGAGGCGCGGCTCGACGACATCCATAGCGCGCGCTTAATAATGTAAAGCGCTGGATTTGAGCGCTAGGTGCTTGTCGAGCTCGTCCCAGAAGGCTTCGAAGGCGGCGCGGTCGCCGTGTCGGTTGGTTTTGCTCATGTTGAGCGTGCGGATGTTCCAGGTTTTCATGATGTCGACTTCGGGGTCGGAATCAAAGCGGGCGTAAAAGCCGCGGATTTTAGTAAAGGTGTCGACTAAATCGCCATCTTCGACGCCACGGAACGGCCAATCTTTGAATTGCCACTTCGCACCGAGCACGAAGACCGCGGCGACGCGCTGCCAATCTTCAGAACGCTTATGCGGGCACTTTTCCGTGACTTCGTAGCGCACCTTTTGGCTCGGGTCTCGCCCATACGTACGCGTGATGATAATCGAGCTCGACTTTTTCGCCCCGCTCTTTTGTACCGCGTCCCACGCGACGAGCTTGCCATCTTGTAAGAACTCCTTCGCGTTGAACATGTTGAGCACAACTTTGGAGTTGAAACCAGCCGGGACGAGGATGATGGGCATGCCGCCCGGTTTCCCCGTCTTCTTCGGCTTGCTCGCCGACGCCGTCGAACCGTGTCCGCGCGAGCTCGGCGCCGTGCTTGGTGCGGTAAGCGGCTTGGCTGATCTCGCCGCAGACGCCACCATGGGCAACGGCGTGTCATCTACGGGTTTGCTCGCCGTTAAGAAGGACGCGTTTGTGTCCAAATTCATCGCGTCAAAGTCGCTCCCGACGTGTTCCCGCCAGAACACTTGCTCCTTCACGTCGCGGAATCTAGGGTTTTTAATTCCCGCCGCCAATTCAGCCGCTTGCTGCTGTTGCTCCTCCTGCTTTTGTCTATCATCCTTTGGACCGGCGAAGAAATCTAAAACGCTTTCAAAGTCCTTCGCGCTCTTCAACACCGAGTTTCTATCTCTCAACACGCGTTCCTTCAACACCCCCGCGTCTTCCTCCTCGGCTTCGCGAGATCGCTTGCCTACCGTTTCACCCGCCCCAACGTCCATCGGCGCCATAATATCTATTCTATCGCTCGTCGCGATCGCGCCCGTTAAATAGGCGATCAAGTCTGCCCGATCGAGCAACGAAACCGTCGCAACACCAGCCGCGATCGCCGCCTTCATATACCCCGTATGCGGCACATCTGGATTTTCCGTATAGTGTTTGATAAAATACCAAATCTGTTCGCACTTCAAGTATTTTCCACCGACTTTACTCTTGTAATTTGTCGCGCGAGCGCGTTCGAGCGCGAATTCCTCATCTTTAAAATGAATCTCCGAGCCATCCATCGTCGAGCTGTGTGCGTGTTCGCGCGCCAGGTCGCCGTAACGTCAGTCTACGTGTCATACCACGCGCCTTGATCGAGATTCACGCGAATGGTGCGTCGCGCGCGGCTCGCATTCGTGACGTACCTCGTGATGCGCCCATCGACGACGTGATCGCGAATTAAACGCAACGGATCCATGATTGATTACTCTTCGCCGTGCGACGCGTCGCGGATGATTTGAACTCTTTTGTGCGTCGCGCGCGCGTGATTCGAACGTCACGAGGTGACGCGGTGGTCGAGGCCGTGCGTTGGAATGGCGATGGGTTGCGAAAGCGCTGGCCAAAGCCCTGGGGAAATTTCGACGACCGCGTACGACTGTCGTACGCGTGGAGTCGACGTGCGCAACGCGTGAACGATGCGTGCGCGCGAAAAGTGTCAAGAAAATCTAATTGACAACCATCTAGGCGTGGCGAGATGCGATGACGATGGGTCTACTCGCGCATGGCGTTGAGCTTACCGCGCGCTTGACGAGCGATTTCAGGATTTTTGGAGACTACGCGGAAAAGCTCGACATCTGCGTGTTGTCCGTGACTGATTTCGCACCATTCTGGGCAGACGCGCGCAAGAATGCGCACGCTGTCGATAAGCTCATCCGTTGCGACGGACTGACGCGCGTTCGTGCGCACCAGGGTGTCCATTAAATGGTCGAATTCCATCACGCGACGCTGCGCCGAAGAAAAAATCGATCGAACGGCGTCGAATACGAACGGCAAACGACCATAGAGCTTGCGACGCGCACGTTCAGCGACGGCACTTGGGTCGTTGAACTCATCGAACGCGACTTTGCGCTCCAAAGCTGCACGGACAGCCTTTTCGGACAAACCGTCCGCATCTTCACCCATTTCTGAAATAGCTCTAGCGACTTCAGAATCGGTGACTCTACTCGCCACCTCAGCTCTGGCCGCGGCTGCCGCTAATTTATTCGTCGCGTGTTCGGCGGCCAGTTTTGGACCATCGCGCTCGTCGTCCTCCATAAATGCAATCTGCACTGGATCCGGGAGAGCTACGGCGTTCAAATCGAAATCGTCCCGCCACGCGCTCGGCAACTCGCCTTGCACGTACGCATCACCGTCGTGTGCGCGCGCCACAATTTCAAGGAGTACGCGACGTACATCCGATACTGTGCGTTCGACCTCGAAATTAATCTCGGTGTGAATGCGTCGCAAATCCTCCGCGCACGCCGTCCGCGCTTGAAACGCGATGGTCCCTGGCGCCACGGCTTCCAGTCGTCTGAGCATATCCAGCGTGCACCTCTTGCTCACCGTGCGCTGCACGTTTGCACACACCACATCTGCCGTCATCGTACCTTGTCGCACGCGCAACAACCGCCCGACAATGATCACAGCCTCGTACACGTCGAGAAGCGTTTGAAAATCCCGCGGCAGCGCCAACCCGTCGCCTGGCGCGGCCACCTTATCCGCACGCGCTCGTTTCGCCATAGGCGCCGAATCATCGCTGCGCACACCTTCAACGCCCCCACTCGCGTCGTTCGCTTTCGCTACACTCACACCCGCGCGTACAACGTCGCCATTCGCGTCGCCATTCGCCGCGGCGTTTGAATCCATCTCGCCCAACGCCGCGCGCGCCAACGCCGCACCTCTGCTCGACGCCTGGCCGTGCGACGCCCGACGCCCGAGCGCCATCGATCGCGCCGCCGCGTTTGCGGCGAGCACATCATCCGGCGTCACGATCCGCTCTGTCGCGCGCGCGGTGAGAGCCATTGAATGTTTTTAAATTCAAACGCGCCTCGGTCTGGCGTTCGTGTTTGCGTTCGCGTTCGCGTGCGCCGCGGGTACGGATGCGAGGCTGGCGTCGATGACGCGTTCGCGTGCGCGCGCGTGAATCGATGCGGCGAGCCGAACGTCGCGGCGCGTGCGCGTGAGTGGCGACTCGCTTCGGACGCGCGCGAGAGAGCGCAAGGCGTGACCGACCGACCGTATATCGATCGCTTCCGCTGCGCGCCGCGGCGGATGGTGTGAATGAAACCTACGGCATACTATTATCAATATGTATTCTATCGTGTGCGTGTGCGTGTGTGTATCAATGCGTGTTGGGGTTATTGCGGCAAGCACGTCTCCCAGGCGGTTTCGTCGAGAATGGAACCGTACGTTTGCGCGTCGGCTTTCTGGAACTGCGACCCAGTGCCGTGGAGTTGCGGGGAATCTCCCGTGTGCAAGTAGTTTTGCTTGAATTCCCCGACGAGGTTTCTGCGGCGCATCTTGGAGTCCCAGTCGCGGTTGAACGCGTTCGCGCCGCCCTTGATGGCGACCAAATTTACGTATCCGGCTTCATCCAACGCGTCAAGAGCCACGAGGGCGCGCTTGCGGCCGTCCGAGCACGCCACCATGATCTTTTGCTCCTTATCCGGGAATACCTTGGCCACTTGTTGGACGAAATCGGCATTCATGACGAAATCAACGTACACTTTTTCGCCCTTTTCGGCGTCGTAGCGTCGCGCCGCGTTCACCAGCGGGACAACCTTCGTGCGCGTACCTTGGTTGGGACGCGCGCCGATGGAGCCGGCTTGACCACCCGGGTTGGGCATCTTTTCTGTCGCATCGCTGCGCGCGCGTGGGCGAAAAATACGAGACACACCAATGTCAGTCGCGCGCGAGAAAGCGACGCGAAAACACACACAAAAGTCGGCGCGCCAGTCAAACGCCGCAGGCGGCGAGAACGCACATTTCAGCCGCACAGCGAATATCCAAGATATCAAACCCACGATCGTACAAGCATCGCGCTTGTTCAGCCGTGGCCACGCCGGCGTCCGGGAACTGTGACGCGACAAAGTCGATGTATTCCTCATCCGGCCACAACGCTTGCGCAGCGCGAACGCGCACGACGGCGGCGCGCGCAGACGTACGGCGCGTCGGCGCGGGCGCAGACTTCATCTGTGCGGTGTTTGAAAGCGTTCGGGACGTCATGGTGAACATGGTGACGACGCGTGCGGGGGTGTGCGGGGAGGATAAGTCAAAAGAGAGGCGCTTATCCACATCGCAAAGGCGGCATTCACGGGTGTTCACGACTGGCGGTTTCGTAATCGAAGTAATCTAATCGTCCCGTGCGACGCCACGAGGCGAGTAGCTTTTCATCATCCGGGCGCAACGCCCGCGCGCTGTCGCGTCGACGCATTTCGGCGAGCCAACGCGTGAAATGGTTCGCCTCGCCGTCACTCTGCGACGCGCCGAGCTCGTAGCCGTCCTGAAATTCACGCATCGCGAGCTGAAAGCGCTCGGCGAATGGGTAAATGGCGAGATCCGCCACTGTCAACTCGGCACCGAATAAATATGCACCGTTTGCTCGAGAAATCATCGCGTCTAAATTCCGCACGGCGCGCTCGAGCTTTTCCACCGTCGCCGGTCGCGGCATTCGGCGCACCAATCCCCATCCACCACCAACAAATTCCAACCCAGCCGACACGAACTCCCCGTACGCATCGCACGACGACGTAAACGCCTCGACGTCCTCGCGCGCGCCGCCCAGCGACGGCGCGTCGACGCCAAAGTCCATCGCATCCAACGCGTGCATGATTTGCACGCTCTCCGTCACGATGCGCCCATCGCCGAGTTCAAGCGCGGGCACGAGCCCGCGCGGACACTTTTCCAAAAACTCGCGCGGCTTGTCGCTCAAATCCACGTGCACCTCGAACGACGACGGCGACCGTGGCGCGTCAGCCATCGTCATCTTCTCCAGCGCGCACAGCGATGCGCGGTGCGCATACGGACACAGCGTGTGCGTGTACAGCTTAAACGCCGGCACGGATGGTTGGCGCGACATCCTTCGCCGTTTTCTTCGCGTATGCGTGCGTCCGTCACACGGACGCGGCGACCGCGACTCGCGTCTCGCGACGCGCTGCTGTTGCGTTTGAAACAGTTTACAAAAATCACCCCCTCGAAATCGTAAAATCGACCAATCATGATCATGACCAGGGATCATGAGGTCATTTTTGGCGGGAACATCAAAAGATATTTGTGCGGTGCGATCGACGTCGCTGACGGCATTCGCGCGCCCCGCGTCGCCGCGTCGCGCCTTTTTTGACCCACCGCGCACGAAAACACTGACGATGATGATTGCGACGACAGCACACGCGCGTCCTGCGGCGCACCGCGCCGTTCTCGCGCCCGCAGCGCGACACAAAGGCGCGATGAGGGGGACGTTTGCGATGCGCGCGCCGCGATGCGCGGTGGGGTCGTTCGCGCCGTTGGGCGATGGTCGTCGTCGCGCGGGTGCGGTGGGACGCGTGCGAGGGACGGATGGTCGCGGTGACGTGCGCGTCGCGTCTTCGTCGTCGTCGTCGTCGGGGGATGATGTGGTTGTCATTCCGGGTGATTATCGCATCGGCGGCGTGTTGATCGGCGTCGCCGTGCTCACCGGGCCTTTGTTGCACTTGTGGACGCAGTTCTTGATCCACGGTGTACTCGGTGGGTTTTTGGCGTTTCAAGCGTCTCGGGTGCGTTTCCGCTTCACGCGCACGGATTTGGAAGTGGTTTTTATCGAACCAGGCGCGGATGATTCGGCGGCGTTGAACGTCGGCGTGGACTCTTCAGGCGATAACAAGCTTCAGGGTGGCGGTGAAAACCGTTGGGCGTACGACTCAATCACGAATTGGGAGTTCTGGTGGCCTGGGTTCCCGTGCTTGGTGTACTTTAAGGAGACGCAAACCAAGTCTGACGGCCAACCGCACTTTTTCCCAATCATCATGGATGGGAAAAAGCTCTACGAAGTCATGCTCGAACGCATGCCGGAGAGCGTAAACGCCAAGCCGTCGCCGTCGGAATGGAGTTTGGACTTGGCGCTCGAACAAACGAGCATCGGGCGTCAAATCAAGGAGAACTTGAGCGACGAACAGTTGAAGCAAGTGAAGGACATGACTGGGTTCCCGGGTTTGGACAAGTAAGTTGACGTCGCGCTCGCGCTCGTAATCAAGAAACAAACGACGTACACTCGTACTCGTTTACAACAACATGTAATATCTATATGCAATGGCTATGTAACTATTAACCAACGCCGTTGATGATGCCTTGGCGTGCTAAAATTCTAAAACTGACGTCGCGAAGCAATCTCGGCTCTATTTCTTTTTCGCGTACGAGCTCCCTTCCATCATTAATTTCTCCTTGGCCACGAGATCGTTCAAGAACTGCTCGAGGTCGTTTATGGATTTATCATATACTGGTTCTACGACAAACATCTTGAGCATGTTGTGAATGCGGTCGAGTGGGAGACTTGGGAAGTTTGTCAACATGCCCATGACGTATTGCTCGTACACGACCATGCCCGCCGCTGCGGTTTCCTCCGCGCTTGCCACCGCACTTTCGTGTTCGTCATCGGCATGCACGTCAGCCATTGCATCGACATTATCTGTAGGTTCAGCGATCGAGTATACCACTCCTCGCTCGTCTTTGCGCTCGACTAACACTCCGTGATTGATCCAAAGCACGATTCGCTTTCGCAGCGCGTCGATGGAAAGCGACAGCTTTTGGGCGAGGGCGTTCGCCGTCCAGACACTTTGTGTCTGAAAGTAATGCAATATCGATGCTTGGACTGGATTGACACTCACCTCGAACGTACGGTCGTTGTGCGTGATATCCATCACTACCGTCCCGAGTGCGGGCTTCCATTCCATTTTACGAGGCGCCTTCAGATGATGGTAGCGATTCGCGTACGCGTCCATGTGCTCTTGGATCTCATTCGGGAGCTTGAAATCGGCAACTTCGCTCGAAAACGCGGGCCAAAATAATGATGATACTATCGTCGCTTCTACGGGGCTTTGAGTTAATATCTCGCTCGCCCGTCGATCCTTGGCCGACGCCGCCGCGCCCGCCGCGGTTTTAATATTCGCGTTGGCGCGCTTACTGTCTGCAAAATCCTTGAGCATGACCTCGCAATTATGCAGGCTCATCTCGCCAAAGCGAAGTTTCAACAACTCTAACGTGTGCATTTCGCGCTCGGTGTCATAATTCGCCTTGGTCAGTAACTTTTGCGCGAGCATCGTGCGGTATTCGTTGATGAATAACTCCTTAGAGCCATAAATGCCAACCAATAAGCCGATGATATCGCCCACCGTACGCCTTCGCCCACGACTCGCGGCTGCTTCAGTCTCCACGGGTTCGGGTTCCCACGCGTCCCATCCTGACATAATTTGCTTGGCGCCAACGTCGAGCTCTTCGCTTTCGCCGAGCTCGGCGGCGATGGCGACCATTTCGGCGGTGATGCTATCCATGCGGTCCAAGTTGTCTGTGGCGCCCATGGTGGCGTTGGGATTCGGCGCTGGAACGCTCGATTCGATGATTTCAATGCTCTCACCCCGCGCTAATCGCCCAAGTTCGGCGTACAACGCACCCTCGCCGTCGGCATTATCGCCGTCATCCGTGAGCATTGTGACGACGCAGCGAATCGTGTCTTTTCGCTCGCGCAAATATTCCTTCACCGGTCTGCTCACCAATTCAAGCACCACGCCCGAAGGATCGAGTTCGAGCAAAGTTTTAATTGTCCCAATATACTGCTGCACGATGTCCACTGTGGAGGCACCGGCGTGAAGTAAACGCGACCGCGTGGCGGCGACAAATGAATCCACGAGCGCGGCGTGCAACGTTGTATTCTGCAAGCAAATCCGCAAATCTGCAATAGCTGGAAGCGAGTCGGGGTACTCCACGACCACGTCGAACAATTCATGGATGCGTAACGCCCCGAGGTGCTCGTATACGGTGTACTCTAATCGTCCGCGCCAAGACTCAATCGCCACGAAATCACGCTCGCATCGCAACGCCGTCTTGAAAAATTCCAGCGGCACCGCGCGCACCCATCTTAACGTCGGTCGCAATCTCGCCGCATCGAACACACCGCTACATCTACGAACCACGTGCTGCTGCACGCACTCGCCCATCGCTCGCGCCACCGCAGCTTCCGCTATACGTCCGAGCGACGCGTGACATCCCGCGAGCGCCTCGTACGTCGCCGCAACGTCTTCGCTCCAATCCGCGCCCATAACATCCCTCACGCTCGCTATATCACCCCCGATCGACATCTGACGCTCAAGCACGCTCGCTTCCATCGTACCCTCATCGTCACTGTCGTCTCCCCATCGCCGGCGCACCGCTCGATCAAACGCTCGCGCGAGCTCCGCGTACCTCGCGCTCAAAATCGTCGTCAGCCGCGCCGGTCCGCGCGCGTTACACATCGTCCCAATCATCTCATCGAACGCACGCATAAACGCCGCACCGCGCTCGGTACTACATGACTGATGCAACGTCGCACACAAGCTTTCCGCGCGCGCGCGAGCCTGGGCGACCCATGTGGTGAACGTAATCGTCGCTCGCGCGCTCAAACGCAACCACCGCTCCAGCGCGTCCGCGTCGTCGTCGTCGTCATCGTTCATCGTCGACGCCGACGCGGCATCGCGGGAGCGCGCGACATCGAACCACGCCGGTGCGTCGCACGCCGCGCGCCATGCGGGCAGCGCGTCGGCGTCGAGCGCGCGTTCAAACGAGCGCAAAAAGGCGCATTCGAGGACATCGGCGCACGATTGCGCGTTAAGCGCGTTGAATGCGGCGACGTCGTCGCGCGTGAACGCACGAGAGACGTCGAGAGGCGTGAACGCGTGCGTGGCGACGCGCCACGGGTCGTCGGCGGCGGTGGACATGCGTGTGCGCGCGGCGGTGTGAGGTTGAGAGGCGTGACAGGTGGAGGTACGCGTGTTTAAAAGCTACCGGTAGATGATGTTACAGGACAAAATGCTACATGCGTGCTAATCACGCGAGGCGTCAGAGGCGATCGTATTCGGTAGGGCGGTCGGTGCGAGGGCGGTCGGCGCGTCCCGGCGATTTGTCGTCGACATCCGTCGGGAGCGAGACGTGCTTGAACATCGCCGGAGCGACGATGAGCAGGAGTGCGAGCCATTGCAGGACGTTGAGCGGCGCACCAAATGCGTAACAACTGATGAGTACGCTTAAGAATTGCCTGAATGTCATGATAGAGGCTAGGATGACGGCAGAGTAGGAATAAATGGTGTACGCGATGGCAAATTGCGCCACGGTGGACGACGCACTTAAAATCAATATATCCCCGCGCACGGCGGCGTGTACGGTGACAAATTCCAAAGATGCGCGTAACTGACCAGTGAATAGAAGCCACAAGAATGCAAATATCGTGGTGAAGAACGAGGTGTAGAGAATTTGACTCACCACGGTGGATTTGTCTCGGCGAAACATCTTTTGCTGAAACGAACTCGTAAATCCATCAAAGATAAAGTACACGCCCAATATCGCAAAACCTGCGTTGGCGGCCCATTCCATGTCGTGATCGTCTACTTGATCGCCGTACGTCTTCTGCACCGCGCTTCGCCATCCGCGATTGGCCACAAACAGGAAACATCCAAACGTCACGAGCAACGCTTCGAGATATTGTCTCGGCGCGTACTTCTTCTCTCCTAAAAACTGCCCCCACGCCATCACGGGCACCACCTTCATGGTCTTAGCCAACGTGGATACGCTAAATGTGAGATATTTTAAAACCTCGTACTGACACACAGTGGCTACGAGGTTTGAAAACGCCACCGCCGCGTAGTCGCGCAAACCGCTCCGCCCATCCTCGTGCTCGCCGCTTCGGTGCGTAGTCAGCGATAGCACGCTCGCAATCACGAGTGCCATCCACCGATTCATGAGCACTAGAAACATGCTCGACGTGAAAATGTCCCCGCGAGCGTTCGGGTCGTCGGCATCGACGATACTCGACGTCGTCCTGCTCAACGCCGACTTGTTAAAGGAAAAGAATGACCCGTCCGAGTTTTGTACGCGCGCGTACGGCACCGTCATCACCCGTTCCTGCAACACCCCGTACACGGTGAGCGATATGATCGTTGCCGATGCGACGGCGATGAAATGCAGCGAGTGTCGCCAGTCGGAGAAGATTAAGTCTCGTCGGTGCGTCGACGCTGCCTGCGCGTCAGACTTGGCGTCGTACGGAAGCAGCACATCTTTCGCGCTCGGTGCGTCGTCGGCGTGAATGGCGATCTTGGTCGCATCGGTAGCGTCACCGCGTCGAGCCATCATGCGGTGTCGCGCGCGGTGGCGACCGCGGAGACGTGTCCCGCGCGAGAGAGGGCGAGCACCGAGAGGTGATGTGTGAAGTAGTACAATCGTCATGGTGTCGTTATTACATGCGCGAATCGACGAGTAAACAACGCGCGCTAGCTACAACGTAGGCATTCTTACGCCATCAACGTAAAAGTGGATCGATTGGCCCTCCGTTCGTCACGAGCTCGACGAGCTGCGCGCCAAACTGACTCGACGCCACGAGTAAGAGGATGAATACGGCCAAAAACTCCGCGCTCGCGTCGACTTGGATTTCCTTCCGCCCGTCTTCGAGTTCCACGACATCAATGGCAAAATATTGTCGAAGCCAAGCGCTGAGAAACCCTCGCGCGCCGGACACACCATCGTCTTCTCGCGTCTCTTTGTCTCCCAAATCCGCACTCGCGCTCGTCGCGCCTTCGCCTCGGTCGCCCCGCGACACCCTCGCCGCGTTCTCAGCCTCACTCGCGGCGTCATCAATGATATCACTCATCCACGCCACGACGCCAAACATGCTTTCCACGACCCCAAACCCGCGTTCGTCGCACAAATACGCCACGAGCTCGCTCGCCACTGTCGCTTGCTCCACCACGCCCATCGTCGCGAATCCCTCCACGTTCACCGGCGCCTCATCAATCGCCGCGCGCAGGGCATCCATGAGCCCGCGCGCCTCGCGTTTGCGCCGTTCCTCCTTGCGACGCACCGCATCATTGCGCGCGCGATTCACCTCGTCGCCTCGCGTCGCGCTCGAGTCGCCTCGCGTCGAGCCTCCGAATGCATTCTTCGTCCCAAACCTCTTCGCCGACGCCGCCCCGGACGTCGACGACGACGGTTTCGCGGGCGACAATCGCGCGATCGCGCGCTGTCGCTCCGCCTCGCTCGCAAATCGCGAGTCACGCGACGTCATCGGGTCATCTCCATCGTCACCGCTGTTCGAGGATGCATTCGAGCGAACGCTTCGCATCCGCATCGTCGCCCTGGACGACGACGACGCGATGCGCGGATCGTGACCACGGGATGGCGACGATGCGATCGCGCATCGCGACGACGCCGCGGCGTTCGCGCCTGCGCGCATCGCGTGCATGGTTTTGCGGTTGTGGCGTCAGAGAAGGGCACGCAATCATCCATGATGATGTTTTCGACGACGGCGACGGCGACGGCGACGGCGGCGACGACGACAACGATGCGACGACAGTGCGCGATCGCGTCGCGCGCGACGACGACGGTGACGCGCGCGCATCGGGCGAGATGCGAAGTCGATGGTGGTGACGACACCGCGACGACGATGAAGATGATGTTTTCGACGACGCCGACGACGCGGTCGCGGAGACACGGACGCCGCGGCGACGCGCAACGCGTAGAGTTTCTCAAGAAGTTCTTTTCGCGCGATGAACCCGAGGATGAGACGGCGAAGACGGCGGACGAAAGCGATGGCGATGTTGAGGCGCGCGCGAGCGACGCGGCGGCGTCGGCGGTGGAAACGCGCCAGGAAACAGCCAACGACGCGCCCGCATCGCCGCCGTTGGCGAAACCCGAGTTGAAATCCACGCTTGCGGATCTTAATGCGTTGTTAGGGATCGATGAGGAGGCTGAACGAAAGGCAAAGGAGGAGGAAGAGGAGGCTTTTAGGGCGTCGGCGCGCGCGTCGGCGACGTCGAGCGCGAAGACGGACGCCGTCGACGTCAATCTCAGCGGCACGTCCATCTCGCCCAAGGCGTTGGATGCGTTGAAGAACGCGGAAAGTGCGCGTAAGGGTTTGTCTTCGGAGAAAGGCGACGAGTTGGAGAAGGCATTGAGCGAGTTGAGTGAGATCGCGAAGAAAGGCAAGACGGAGCGCGACTCTGGCGAAATCGAGAGTCAGTTTAGTAAGTTGTTGGATATCTTAGAAGAACCGGAGGAGCCCTTGATCGGAGCGGGGGATATTGAGCGTATTAAGAAGGAATTATTTGGTATGCAAACGTTTTACGTGACGGCAGTGGAAAATCTCGGGGCGGAGTTGAACGGCGCGGGCGTGTTGTTCAAGGGTAACTTGCGCGCCGACCGTGCTGGGGTGTGGGAATCCACGCAACGTGGGTTGGAGAAGATGTTTGATGGCAAATACACGGCATTCATGTTGGAAGAACCCACGGAAGGCGGCGCACCTGGGGGTGATGTCGCGATTGATTCAAAGTTTGGCCCGCGTGTGAGTTTTCTCATCGTACCGAGCGACCGCGCCGGACCCAATCCAGGAACGACCGGGTGGCAGTATTTCTTAGCCATTGCGTTGATGGGATTGACTGTGGGAAGCGCCGTTCAGCTCGGATTGGTTGCGGAAATATCCAAGCTTCCGCCAGAGACGATGTCGTGGTTGCAACAAGCGGGCGACGTCGATTTACCCGAAGGCGTGTTACCGCCTGGATTGGAAAACTTTGATTCAGTGGCTTACGTCGAAGCGGCGTTGCCAATTTCCATTGGCGTCATGGCGAGCACGATCGGGCACGAGATTGGGCACCAGATTGCCGCGTACATGCGTAAAATTAAGATTGGCATTCCTTTTCTCATCCCGAATGGGCAACTCGGAACGTTTGGGACGGTGACGCAATTGAAAAGCACGCCGGAAACGCGCGCAGATTTATTCGATGTCGCCGCTGCTGGCCCTGTCGCGGGGTCTATGGTGGCGTTGAACTTATTCGTTTATGGCTTGACCTTATCCATGGGTGGAGATAACGCGGATTTAATTCCGATTCCCGCGGCGCTCTTCAATTCGAGTTTGCTCCTCGGCGGATTCTCCCAACTATTCCTCACCGCCAGCGCCAAGGGTGTTTTAGTGCACCCATATTTCATCGCTGGCTGGTGCGCGTTGACCACGCAAGCCTTAAACTTGCTCCCAGTGGGCTCCATCGACGGCGGCCGCATGACGCAAGCCGCCTTCGGCCGCCGCGTCCTCGGTGCCACCTCTCTCGGCACTTACATCGGCCTCGCCTTTGGCGTCATCGCCAGCTCATTAAGCTTACCATGGGCCATCTACCTCGTGCTCACGCAACGCACGCCAGAATTTGCACCCAAGGATGACGTTACGGAGGTTGACGAAAATCGCGCGCGTCTCGCCTTTGTCATGACCGCCGTCGCGTTCCTCATCCTCCTCCCCAGCGCCCCAGACGTAGGCGTCGATCAGGTGCAGAACATCTTGTAGTAAGCACGCAAAACTATACCCGCATCATCATTACGCAACACGCATCCATCGCCAGCGCCGTGGACATCTCTATGAAAGTCTCTCTTGCGGCGGCGCTCCAATAAGCCAACACGCCATCGAAGTACGGCCTCGATGCGAGATTGGATGATGAGGCACACCACACGTGTCTTCTTAGTCATATATCCACGTACAATACGACACATGGACCCCGCGTGCATTTTTATGCAGATCTTCGATGCACGCTAAATACCCTCGTATAGGCATACTTTGCCGTTGACTACTGCAATCGCCTAAACCCTCCCAAAAAAGGCGTGGAGTCGATTGGAGATCCGCGAAATCAGATATCCACGCCCGGCGCCCGGCGCTGGCGATCGACACACGACGACGCGTCGTCGATCGTCGATCGACCCGCCCCTACCGCGACTCGCGACACACGCACGCGTTTCGTCGTTCTCAATCGCCGCCGCGCATCGCGTGCAACGACACGTCGCGCGCGAGCAGACGCACATTCAATCTTGAGATCCGTGTGAGCGATGATGGCGTCCAGCGCATGCGCGACGTCGCGAAGCGCCGCCGCGACGGCCCGCGCGCGCGTCGATGCGACCAAGCAAAGGGCGAATCAAACGCGTGGAAATGTTATGCATCGAAATGCGCGTTCGATGCGCGCGCGCACGCGCGCGGTGGTGGATAACGACACGGAAACCAACGACAAACCCGCATCGCGCAAGGCGAGCGCGCCGCGTCCGGACACGACCCTGCGTCCGGCGGGGGTGAGCGATGCGGTGGTGGATTCGAGCAAGGCGCTCGAGGCATTGGCGAGACTTGGTGGGAATCGTACGTTTTGCGCGAGTGCGAGTGCGACGCGAGACTCGGTGGTGTTCAACGCGGGTGATTTCAGTCGATGTTGGATATCTTGGGCTATCTTTGGGATAAGAGATATCATCGCGCGCGCGCATTCGCGCGCGCGTTGGATTGGTGGCGACTACATCGGGGTTTGTGAGCGTACATGTGTGATGTATACTGACGATATGTGTTTTCTTTATGTTTTAACCGCACAGCGTATGAGAGCGAACGCAAGAGCAGTATTTTAACCGTCGGGTTGAGCATTCACGATTGCCCAGTGGAGATTCGAGAAAAGATGGCGGTGCCCGCGGAGGCGTGGAACGAAGCCGTGGCTGAGCTCACAGCGTTACCGCATATTGAAGAGGCGGGGATTTTGTCGACGTGTAATCGTATGGAGGTGTACGTCGTGGCTTTGTCCTACGAACGCGGCTTGCGTGAGGTTGAGGAATGGATGGTGAAGCACTCTGGCGTGGATATCGACCGCTTGCGAGAAAATTTGTTTGTGTTGAAGGATCGCGAGTCTACGGCGCATCTTTTACGCGTGTCTGGTGGTTTGGATTCGGTTGTCATGGGTGAAGGACAGATTTTGGCGCAAGTCAAGACTGTTTTTCAAATGGGAGAGGGTGTTCCGGCGTTTGGTCGTCACTTGACTGGGTTGTTCAAGGCGGCGATCACCGCCGGGAAGCGCGTGCGCAGCGAGACGTCCATCGCGAGTGGCGCCGTGTCGGTGTCGTCTGCTGCGGCTGAATTGGTGCAAATGAAGCTTCCGACGCAATCATTTGAGGGTGTGAAGGTGCTCATAGTCGGTGCGGGTACCATGTCCAAGCTTTTGGTGAAGCACTTGGCGTCCAAGCGATGCACGGAGATGACCATTGTCAACCGCACGCGCCCACGCGCCGAAGCTCTCGCCGAAGAGTTTCCCGAAGTCAACATGAGAATTGAACTCATGGACCAATTCTTGTCTCTCGCGGGCGAACATGACGTGATTTTTACCGCGTCTTCCGCGGTTGAGCCTATTATTTCTAAGAAGGATTTGGCTTCGATGTCGCAGTGCGGCGAACTCGTCGGCGGCAAGCGTCGGTTGGTTGACATTGCTGTGCCGCGTAACGTTGACGCGGACTGCGGTGAAGATGCGCACACGTTGGTGTACAACGTCGATGACTTGAAGGAGCTGGCCGAAATTAATAAGGGCAAACGTGAAGCTGCTGCCAAGGAGGCTGAGGGTCTTTTATTAGAGGAGCAGCGCAACTTTGAGGCGTGGCGTGATAGCTTGGAAACCGTTCCGACTATTAAACGTTTGCGTCAAAAGGCTGAAAACATCCGCGCGGCGGAGTTAGACAAGGCGCTCACTAAGATTGGCGACGGTATGACGAATAAGCAAAAGAAGGCTGTTGAGGAGCTTTCCAGAGGCATCATCAACAAGCTTTTGCATGGCCCCATGGCGGCGTTGCGCTCTGACGGCAGCGACCCCACGGAAGTCACCATGACGTTGGTCAACATGCACGCATTGGAACGCATGTTCGACCTTCGCAATGTCAAGGAGGATTAAGTGTTGCCTGTGACGTTCATTACACGTACACCAGAAGCACTTTATGACACATTTTAGTTTTGAGCGACTGAGGACTATCGAGACGTTATGCAGTGCGCTGAGCGTCTTATAGCCTAGTCGCGCACAAAAAGAACGAACACATTTAAAACGCGCTTTTAACTCTTGTAAATTATATACATTCCGTTTCGGTCACGTCATAATCCAATAAACCAATGAATCGTCGACCGTTTCGACCGAGTCGGTTGCGCGAACGCGCGCTCGTGCGGCGCTAATCACGTCAACCACACCTCAGTCTTCAACTCGCACGCACCGCGCGAAATCATCGTCGCTTCTGCACGGTCGCCGCGTGACACCCGCGAAGTCGTCTTTCTTCCGGGATGACCTCCGATGCTCAGGGGCGTCGTCGCCCTTGGTGCGCGATCCCGCCCGCTTTTACTCTTCGATCGAGCCTTGATCGACTTAAACGCATCGCCGACGCCAAGCCCCCGCTCGCGAGCACGTCTGCGCGCGCGGGAGGGCGGCTACAAGGGCGATGTACGCGCAGGATAGCGGATGTGGCGGTTGGACGCGCGTCAGATGCGTCAAACGCGGGCGATGCCAGCGGCGCAAACGGCCAAAAGTCTACTACGGCGTCGGCGAAGGATAGCGGCGCGCGCGATGGCGAGTCGGGGGCGCCATTGGACGAGAATTCCGATAAAGCGTTATTAATTTGTGCGTTTGATATCGCGGGCGCGACGGCGGAGCAGGAAAAGGCGATTCGGGACGTCATGGCGTTGAAGCCAAACTACTCATACAAGGTGCGCGACTTAAACGCTGAAATGGGGCGAATTCGATCGCTCGGGATATTTCGAAGCGTTCGAGCGTTCGCCAAGGATACGAGAGATGGCATAAGAGTGACGTTTGACGTGGCGCCGTTTGAGCGCATGCGTGGGGTTGAGTTGTATGGATTGGAGAGCGTTCCGGTGAAGGCTATCGAGGAATCGTTCAAGCCGCAAATGGGAAAGGTGATCAATCATACGCATTTAATTGAGACTCTCGGGCGGTTCAAGGACTATACGCGTGTCGCGAAGAACGTAGAGTGTATCGAGAGTATTTCGTTGGTCGAAGACGTGAGTGATGGGATTGTGAGATTGGACTTTACCGACGTCGTTGTGGACGACATCAAGGTTGAAATCGAACCATCCATCAATCAGAAGACTGGCAAAGAGAACAAAGTTTTGTCGAAAACTTCGAGTGTATTAGCGTACTTTTCAAGCATTCAACGCGGCAAGCCCGTGAATGGCTGGCGTGTGATGGATACCTTGCAGTCGTTTAGCGCGGAGAATCCTCGATTCGGCGAGCCGCAAGTCAACTTGATTTCCAAGCCTGGAAAACAAGCTGGTAAGCGTGATATTTTACTCACGCTTAAAGAGAAGGCGTGCAAAGGTATCACAGGCGGTGGAGGTATGACCGCCAGAGGTTTCACGGAGGGTATTTTTAGCGGCTTTGCTGGTTACTTGCAGTTGTACCACAACAACTTGTTTGGCAAAGGCCAGACAGTCAACATAGGTGTTGAGGCGACGCCGAAGAAGGGTGGGCGTGGTATCACCGTCGTTCGTCCGCAGCTCAAGGTAAATTATCGTGATCCATGGGTTGGATTTGGGCCGACGCGCACGGCCCGTACGATGTCCATCGAGAGCCAAAGCTCCAACTTGAAGTCGACACACGGCGTGCCTTCGAGCCAGACTGCGGATGGTAACACGCCAGATATTACCGCCCCGGGACTGTCGGAAATCACCGTCCAGCGATTTTCGCACACGCTCGAGCACACGCGCCCGCTTTTGAATGGATGGAACGGGATGTTCTCCATGAGCTTCAACCGCAACTCTGTTTTGGACAATGACGGCAATCACACGCTTTTCGATGCCTACGGCGCGCCGGTGACATTTAGCGGTACCAAGCACGACACGAGCTTAACTTCGCAGCTTCGTTTCGCGTACAGTGGTCCGAATGATGCGTCTTTAGTGCTCAGTGCTGAGCAGGCGTTACCCGTGCAACCGCAATGGTTGAATCACACGCGGATGTTCGCGCGCGCAAAGCGTTCATTCCCGTTGTTTTCCTCCCCGGTTCAATTACTTTTGAGCTCAAAGGGTGGTAATGTCATTGGCGATTTGCCCCCGTACGAGGCGTTCGCGATCGGTGGTACGACGAGCGTCCGTGGCTACAACGACGGTGGCATCGGCACGGGGCGGAAGTTTGTCGTCGGGAGCGCGGAGCTCCGCGCGCCAGTGACTTCGGGGTTGACTGGTGCGATTTTCTTCGATTACGGCAGCGATTTACACTCGGGCACCGGCGTGCTCGGCGATCCCGCGGGCACGAGAGGTAAACCTGGGAATGGCTACGGCTACGGCGTCGCTGGGATTTTCACTCAAAGCGGCATTCCGTTTCGCTTTGATTACGCGCGCAACGACCGCGGGAGTGGAAGATTTCATTTCTCGCTCAGTCGCGACTTCAACTAAAGATTCCGCTAGTGCTAGTTATTGTACAAAACATCACACGACTACAAGTCCCTCTGTGTGCTCCATCTACTATTCTATTCTCCGACGAGATGTGCAAACCGTTGCGTGGCGCCGGCGGCGCGCTTGGAAACGAGCGACGCCTTCCCGCTTCGCGAATCGCACGCCTCCGGCCATACGCACGCACACGCCCCGGTGCGACGCTCTCTGAACGTGTACGACATCCGCATTTCTCCCCGCGGCGTCAACACTCCCTCAACGTTGTCATTCTTTCGATGTGGGATGTAATGTTGCCACGCGTACCTCGCCTCGTCGTACATAATCAACAACGACCGCGGCGGTAAATACAACGCCCTATGTTCGTAACCTTCGCGTCTAAACTCCATCACCGTGCCCCCGAGCAGAGATAACGATAGTATCGTCTCCCCAAACGCGCTGTGCGTGTCCACGTGAGGGGCCAATCCAACGCCGCGCGGGTACTCGTTCACCGTAATTTGGTCGCATCGAAGCGCCGACGTCGCGCCCGGCGTCGCTCCATACGCATCCATCCCTAATCGCCCCAGCACCGTCTCGCGCACGAACGCAGGAATGCTCTCACACGGCACGTTGGCGTCGCGCGTCGCGTACGAAAACTCGTACCCGAAATGCGACACTCTCCGCCTCGCCAACCGCGTCTCTCGCGTCGACGTCCTCGCCGCCTCCGCCAACCGCAGCTCCTCATCTTCACTCACGAAATCCTCAATCAACGTCAACCCAACGATACCGAGCGCACTATGCGCCCGCACCGCAACCGTCCGCCGCGCGTCCTCGCCGTCATCCTCGCGTTTCACGCTGTATCCGCACGTCCAACGCGCGTCGCTCGCCCGAACGCTCGTCGAGCCCACCAACGTCTCGCCGCGCGTCTGTCGCATCAGCGCCTCCACGCACGCCTCCGCGCGCGCGACGTCATCAAACACAAACGTACACGCGCGTCTGTCGCGATCGTACGTCTCGCACGCGACACAGCGAGTCGTCACGCGCGTTTCATCGTCACCGCGAAACGCATCTTCGAGCGCAGCGCATTCGCGCTCGGTAAACACCGGCGCGACGCGCACGCGCGTCGTCGGCGCGTGCGCGCGCGCGTACATGGCGCTTTACGACGCGTCGTTCCCGACGTCGCGTCGCGCGAACGGTCGCGATAGTAGCGCGTCGCGGGGCATTCACGCGCGCCAGTGTGCGGCGCCGCCCATGGCGTCTACAGCTCCCGATGCCGACGCCGACCCGCGCGCGTTCGACGCCTGGCGCGGATTCACCGACGATGAACTCGCCATCGCGCTCAAGGTTCTGCGCGCGTGTGCGGGCGACGGCGCGGTAGCGGCGGCGCAGGAGACACGTAAAGATGACGACGATGATGATGCGCAAAAAGTGCACCGGCGCGGCGGCGCATCGCCGCCGCCGGCGCCCGCCGCCGCCTCCACCGACGCGGCGGCGCGTGCGAGCGATGTGTACGGGCATCCGCGTCATAAACCTCTGCGCGTGGCCGTGTTGCCAATCGTGGCGCGCGTGCACGGGGCGATGTATGCTGGACGCGCGCCCGAGGCGCTGAAGCAGCGCCGGGACACCAAACGCGACAGAAACAGACGTAATATGGCGGAGAAAGCCGCAGACCGAGCCGCACTGGATCTCACGCGATTGCGTAAGGAGCGTTTGGAGCGACTCGCGGCGTTGGAAGGCGCGAATCACGCGGGAGGGGCGAAGGCGTTGCCTTTGATTCCAGACGGCGTCGCCGGCGCGGATGATTTCGACGCCATCGGCGGAGCCGAAGACGACGAGAATGGCGCCGAATTGAATCAACTTCGCGCGTGTTACGTGTGTAAAGTGCGGTATCGCATCGCACATCACTTTTATGCGTCATTATGTCCGGAATGTGCGGCGTTGAATTGGCAAAAGCGGTCACAGACGGCGGATATGCGAGGCGCGTACGCCCTCGTCACCGGCGCGCGGGTGAAAATCGGCTACCGCATCGCGCTCAAGCTCCTCCGCGCCGGCGCATACGTGATCGCCACGACGCGATTCCCCATAGATTCCTTACGAAGGTTTGAACGCGAGCCCGACGCGTCAAAGTGGATGTCGAGATTACAGATACTCGCGATGGATTTACGCGATTTGCCGGGCGTCGAACGCCTGTGCGCGCATCTCCTGGAGACGTTGCCGCGTCTGGATGTCGTGATTAACAACGCGTGCCAAACGGTTCGGCGTCCACCGGCGTATTACAGGCACTTATTACAAGCCGAAGCCGAGGCTGGGTTCACGCCGTCGCTCGTCGGCGCGAATGCGAGATGCGAATTTCTCCCGACGTCTTCGGCGCTCGCGGATGAAACGTCTTCGACATCCGCCGCGGCGCTCCGAGTCGCCGACGATTGGAAACGCGCCGACGACTTCAAACGCGCCGGCTGGATGGCCCCAAGCGCCGCATTGTCCCAGCTCGAACTCCTAGAATCCGATAAATCCGACCCAGCGTCCGAGGCGATGCATTTCCCGCCCGGAGCTGTCGACGTCAACGGCCAACAAGTCGATTTACGTCGACGCAATTCCTGGATGTTAAAACTCGGCGAAGTCGAAACCCCCGAGCTCCTCGAAGTCTTAGCCGTCAACGCCGCCGCGCCGTTCGTGCTCAATGGGAAACTTCGCCCGCTCCTCGCCGCGACGGTGGCGAGAGATCGCGAGCAAAAGGCTAAGAAATACCCCGCCGCGTTTGTCGTCAACGTCTCAGCGATGGAGGGTAAATTTTACCGCTACAAGACGCCGCGACATCCGCATACGAACATGGCCAAGGCGGCGTTAAACATGATGACGGCGACGTGCGCCGAGGACTACGCCGAGCAAGGGATATACATGACCGCCGTGGATACGGGGTGGATCAATCTCGAGCAGCCGCTGGAAACGGCGGCGAGGATCACCGAGGTTCACGGGTTCCAGACGCCCATCGACGAGGAGGACGCGGCGGCGCGCGTGTTGGCTCCCGTGTTCGACAGCGTGGGCGATCCGCCGGCGACGTGGCCGTGTCCGTATGGGAAGTTTTATAAAGACTACCGCGAGAGTGAATGGTGATTGAGACACACTGTAATACTGTATACAACAACACAAACTAATTCAATTCAATACGTCAAGCGGGAGATAGCCGTATTGCCGAAACGCCGCGTCGGCAAGCTCGGGGGTAAACAACACCCCGCGATAGTCCCCACCGTACCCAGATATGTACGCATCGCCCGAGAGCGAATTATACTTGATAAACACCGCGCCTTTGGGCGGGTCGATGGGCACGCCATCGCGATCCATGCCATGGAGCTTGCCTCGCGGAAGCCCGAGTTCAGACGTCCACGATTTCAACGTCGACAAACCTTCCGCCGCGTCGCTCGCGCAGACGCCCAGCATGACGCGCGACGCGCGCGATGCGAGTGCGCGCGTGCTCTGCGCTAGCGCAGGCTTGGTGCACGCGGTGAGCGCGTCAGATGTTGACTCTTTGCGCTGCGTGTCATCGAAGCGTTTTAATACGACGTCGGCGTCCCGAGTCGACGGAAGCGAGGCGACGTCGACGCCGGGTTTGGTAAATCCGATGATGGCGCCACCGGTGGCGGCTGACGGCGCGCTCGGAGCGCGCGAACGCGAGGCGAATGGGTTCTCGGTGGACTTCAGCGCGCCGAGCGCGGTGAAGGCGTCGGCGTTGGTAAATGACGACGACGGCTTGGCGTCCTCTGGCTCCGTCGCGGCTCGAACCGGAACGCGAGCACCGCGAGCCTCGCCGCGTGGGCGCATCACCGGCGCCAGCGCCGCGCGCACTGCAAGCATTGTTGTGTGACTATGACGACGACGCGCTCTGGTTCGCTTCGATGCGCTTGGCGCGCTCGCAACACGCGTCGTAGGCGTCTACCGCGTACTGGCACTTGCTCACGTCGACGCCTGCGTTGGTCGCTGACGATCTGCTCAGAGGAAGTTTCGCGAGGCACTTTTGTATAGCGCACGCCGTACGTTTACACTTTATCTCACACACGTCAGCACCCTCGCGCGGGGTTGATCGGGACTTTTGTTGGTAGACAAAGCTCACGGGCATGCGAGAGCTCGAGAATGAGGACACCGAAGGAGCCTTTGCTTGCTTTAAAGAAAACGTACCGGTCCAGTACCGGTACTGTAGAGTAAAAATAATGTGAAGATGTAAAATTAAATAATTAATTCGCAGCGGCGGCAGCCTTGGTCATTTCCACGATGCGATCCTTGACGGCTTTTCTATCGAGCGCGGGTTCGGTGAAGGGTAATCGAACGGCGTGCGCGTCGGCGCCAACTTTAACGCGGCAATCAATCCCTAAACGGTCGATCGCGCGCATTTCTACAGAGTCAACGTCAATACCAACGTAATGCTTCATCATGGCTACTAGAGAGTCCCCGTGATCGGCGTTCATGTGCGAACACACGGGGGCGGAGAATTTCGCAACCGGATCCGCCGTCGTCGCCGCGTATTCGTCTGGTTTCACCGACGCCGCGCGGGCGAACCCGCCGACGATGCGGCAGGCGACGATAGATGTCATCTTATACCACGTGAAATCCCCGAAGTCAACCTAAGGCGTACAAACGTATGAAAATATACTCGTCGTCAGTCGCGAAGAGCGCGGCGCTCGGAGAACGACGAGACGAAATACAAAATGTCTTGCGCTCACGGCTCGGTCCTGGCCAGGGTAATTAATTGTTCGATTCAGCCGACAGTTATCCACATGAGATTCAGTAGAGGGAGCCTGGGTTTCGTCACCGCCGCGAACGCAAATCAAAAACAAACGTGAAAGAACGCGCGAAATAGACGCACCCAAAACGCGTTGGGGTGCCTCTTCAAATACCCCTCACGCACGCGCGCAACGTCCCCAGCCTCCACCTCGCGCACGTGTCCACTCAGACTCACGCGCGCATCGCCGATACCATCAAACCCGGGCGCACACACCGTTAACGTCGCCCGATTCGTCGCCCCGACGTCTCTCGCGTGCGCGCTCAACGCGCTCAACGCAAACGTCGGCAGCCCATCGACGTCGTCCGCGGCGTACGCCACCACGCCGCCGCACGGAAACCCCTTGAGCTCGTTCTCGTCCGTGCCGATCGTGCTCAGCACGCCCGTGGTGGCGGTATCGACGATCACGCGCGCGTGGTTGCTCGGCGTCAAACGCGCAGCCGATTGCGAATGCGTCGCCAGCGCCTCCGCCAGCGCCTGCGACGACGACGACGACGCGGACGACGACGCGGACGACGCGCATCGCGTCGCACGCCGCGCCGCCGACGACGCCGCGACGCGCGCGACGGCGACGTACGGCGCGCGAGCAATCATCGACATTGAGCGTCAATCAATGACGACACTTCGCGCCGCGCCGCACGCCTCGTGCGCCGCCGCCGACGACGCCGCCGACGACGCGCGACGACGACGCCGAGTGACGTCACGTGTGCGCGCAGCGGCGACGCGCGCGATGTCGTTCGCGCTCGCGAAGACGCGCGGCGGCGGTTGGCGGTGTGAAGATTTGAATCTCAACCAAGCTGTCGCGACGCCAACCACGGCGCCTGCGCGCGCGCTCGCGTACGCTGACGCCGCGCGCGCGATGAATGACGGTGGTGAGGAGTGCGCGCGAGCGTTCGCGCGCGCGCTGGCGCGCGTGGGCGGCGCGAGCGCGACGGTGCGGGCGGCGAGCGTTGGAGAAGATGTGGTTGAGTTTGAAACCGCGCGACGTTTCGCCGGCGACGGCGACGACGCCTGCGATGACGCGTGCGCGCGCGTGCCAGAAACGGTATTTGGGTTACATTCGCCTCGCGATGACGACGGCGCGGGCGCGCGTGCGACGTGCGGCGTCGCGAACGACGCGTCGCTGCCGACGGAGGATGATTTTGAGTTTGCGCGCTCGCGCGCGGACGCGGATGTCATCGGTGCCGTCGGCGTCGATCGCGTCGTGGGCGAGGCGACATTTGCAAGTACGGCATGTGCAGCGATGAGTCCGGGGGTGAGCGCGCACGGTGAGGCGGTGGCGCCGAGCCCAGGGGTGAGCGTCGGCGGCGGTTTTGCAAATCCATTCGCGCACACGCCGGCGTTTCCGCAGACGCAATGCACGCGCACGCCGGCGTCGGCGCCGCTTCGACGTCCGAAATTTGGGTTTCAGTATTTGCGTGATGCGAGTAACGATGATGAGGCGACGCCACAGAGCAGAAAGTGGGCGCCTGGGACTGATCCCAAGGCGCCGCCGGCGCAGAGTCCGTACGCCATTATGCAACGACATTTAGCGTCTGCCGCCGCGCCGTCGACGCCGTACGTGAATTTGAACACACCGACACCGAGTAAAATGGTGTTTACCACGGCGGGTGGGCGGAACGTCGTGGCGGGCGCGGAGCGCGAGCGCGGCGCGGCGGATGACGCGTACGACGGGCAACCTCGGTTTGATGAAGACGACGACGCGGCGGTATTTACGTTTCGCGCTGAGACACCCATGGTGAAGTCAGCGAGTGTGAGTGCTGCCGGTGGTGGTGGTGGTGGTGGGATGTTCATGACGGGAAGTGGAAA